>Ga0224511_10002968_pt1 | contig 11881 bp, 12 predicted proteins | sample SF_May12_sed_USG_2_FD_169988 | JGI IMG/M metagenome (GOLD analysis project Ga0224511, IMG submission 169988) | Sediment microbial communities from San Francisco Bay, California, United States - SF_May12_sed_USGS_8_1 | ecosystem: Environmental > Aquatic > Marine > Sediment | place: USA... | reverse complement strand
ATTCGCAGATGGCTACATTCACTTTACTATCCGTAGTAACGTTGAATACATGGTTTCAGACGCTGCTAAAGTTGAGCCACTAATCAAAGCAATCACTGACAAAGGTTACATCGTTGGTGGTACACAGAACTCTGTTGCCATGATGTCTCATACACAGGGCTGGTTGCACTGTGATATTCCTGGTACTGACGCATCTGGTGTTGTTAAGTCAATGATGGATGAGCTGATCGACGAGTTCCGTAATGCTGATATGCCTAACCGCGTACACATTACTACTTCTTGCTGCCAGATTAACTGTGGTGGCCAGGGCGACATCGCGATTAACATTCAGCACACTAAGCCACCTAAGATCAACCATGACCTGGTATCAAACGTTTGTGAGCGTCCTACAGTTGTAGCTCGTTGCCCAGTTGCTGCGATTCGTCCTGCGATGGTTAACGGCAAACCTACTCTTGAAGTTGATGAGAAGAAATGTATCTGTTGTGGTGCATGCTTCCCTCCTTGTCCTCCAATGCAGATCAACGATGCTGAACATTCAAAATTAGCTGTATGGGTTGGTGGTAATCACTCTAATGCACGTAGCAAACCTACTTTCCAGAAACTGGTTGCTGCTGGTATCCCTAACAATCCACCACGCTGGCCTGAAGCTACTGCCATCGTTAAGCAAATTCTTAAAGCTTATAAAGAAGATGCGAAAGATTGGGAACGTATGAATGACTGGATTGAGCGTATCGGCTGGCCTCGTTTCTTCGAGAAGACTGGTCTTCCATTCACTAAATACCACATTGATAACTGGCGCGGTGCACGTAATAGCTTGAACGCATCTACCCACATTCGTTTCTAAGAGGCTTTTGTGAAAATATCACTTCAAATTAACGAAGGTCCTTACCAGCATCAGGCAGCCGATAGTGCAATTCAATTCACTAAAGCTGCGCTGGCTAAAGGCCACGAAATATACCGTGTGTTCTTCTATCACGATGGTGTGAATAATGCGACTCGTCTCGCTATTCCACCTCAGGATGACCGTAACATCACTGAACAGTGGGTTGAGTTACAAAAAGAACACGATCTTGATTTAGTAGTCTGTATTGCTGCAGCCCAGCGCCGTGGTTTGATTGACGAAGACGAAATGAAACGTCAAGGCAAAGATGCTAACAATATTTCAGAAGGTTTCCGCATTTCAGGTTTAGGTCAATTGATCGAAGCCGGAATTGAGTCAGACCGTCTGGTCGTATTCGGAGCATAGGGGAAATACAATGGCTAAAAAATTCATGTATATCAACCGTAAGCCACCTTATGGCACTATTTACGCTCTAGAAGCCCTGGAAGTTGTTCTTATTGGTGCTGCTTTTGATCAGGACGTTAGTCTTGCATTCATCGGCGATGGTGTTTACCAGTTAACTAAAGCTCAGAACACTGACGCTATTGGTCAGAAGAACTTCTCACCTGTTTATAGCGCATTGGGCGATTACGAAGTAACTAAAGTTTACATCGAAAAAGAATCATTGGAAGAACGTGGTCTTACTCTTGATGATCTTCAACACCTGGTTTGGGAAGATGAAGATGAAGATTGGGCTGAAAAAGACTCAATCCGTTTAGTTAGCCGAGCTGAGCTAGCTGATGTTCTTGATGAGCAAAACGTAATCTTAAGTTTTTAGGAGAGTAGAAAATGACGATGTTACACACTGTAAATGAATCTCCTTTTGAAACTAAAACTTTCGAGTCTTGCGTAGGCCTGGCTAAAAAGGGTTCAACAATATTATTGATTGAAGATGGTGTTTATGCAGCAACCACTGGTAACAGTGCTGCTGACATGATTAAAAATGCTAGCGATATCAACTTCTGCGTACTTGGTCCTGATGCACAGGCGCGTGGAATAGAAGGAAAACTGGCCGAAGGCATCAAAGTTGTAGATTACGAAGGCTTTGTTGATTTGGTTGTCGAGCACGATTCAGTTCAGGCTTGGCTTTAATTTTTTAATTTTATTTTTTATTTTCGTTCTCAACGAGGAGAGCTATTATGCCTATTGAAGCAAACGGTAAAAGTTTTGAAACAGATGAAGAAGGTTACCTTTCTAACCTTAACGAGTGGGAGCCTGCAGTAGCAACAGCTATGGCTGAAGCAGAAGATTGCAGCCTGACTGAAGAGCACTGGGATATCATTAACTTCCTACGTGAATACTATGAAGAATATCAAATTGCACCAGCAGTACGCGTACTGACTAAAGCAGTTGGTAAACGTCTAGGTAAAGAAAAAGGCAACAGCAAATACCTGTACGAGCTGTTCCCTTATGGCCCAGGTAAACAAGCATGTAAATATGCTGGCCTGCCTAAGCCTACTGGTTGCGTATAACAACCAGTCTATATAACAGGGGGTCAGACTCTGACCCCCTGCTTTTATAATAAGTTTTTTAATTTTCAGTAACACTAGGGCGAGACGCTATTACCATGTCTGTTTTAAGTATCATATATGTCGTGCTTTTCTATGTAGCCATGGCTGTTCTTTTTGGCGGCATTATCAATAAGATGATGCTATACAAACGCGTACCTGCACCACTGAAAATAGCTGTGACACCCGCACCTCTTACAACTGGCGGCGTTGTCTATCGATTATTTTACGAGGTTGTTTTTTTCAACAGCCTTTTCCGCGCAAACAAATGGACCTGGATTTTTGGCTGGATATTCCATTTATCACTATTGCTAGCGTTTTTCCGTCACCTACGCTACCTGATTTCACCAGACACTATCATCTGGCCTTTAGTGAATAACCCAATCGTTCAAAGCTTCGGCCATTACGCTGGTTTCACTATGCTGTTTGGCCTTGCGGGCTTATTCGCACGCCGTCTTCTAGTTGACCGCGTACGCTATATTTCTACACCATCCGATTACTTAATGCTGATACTAATCATGGGTATTGCTGCAACCGGTTTAGGTATTGCTTATGTAGAGCACACCGACATTGTTCAGTTAAAAGCATTCATCATGGGCTTATTCCTTGCTGACCCACAAAATTTACCCGCTGACCCTATTTTGTTGTTACACATTACAGCGGTGTTATTTTTAGCAATGATTTTCCCTATTAGTAAATTGTTACACGCACCCGGTTTGTTCTTTGCACCTACACGTAATCAGGTTGATAACCCACGTGAGAAGCGTCATATATCACCCTGGGGTGCTGAAATAGAAAACAAAGATGGTCGTAATACTTAATTAGTTTATTACTGCGATTATTAAATTTAAATACGAAGTCACTGCAACTATAAAAAGCTGAGAAACAAGAATGGCTGATTACGAAATACCAGAAACGCATGAATTCCCCATCATTCCATCCATTATGGAAGGTGCGATGGCGCACAGCTCACCATTTGTTGCAGGTGAAGAGTTTCAGACCGACATGGGCTTTCCTGTTCCTGAAGAAGTAGGAGAACCGATCGAAGGCTGGAAAGAAAAATTCCTCGAATTATTACAGGATAAATTAAATAAATACCGCTCACTACAGGTATTTATGGACACCTGTGTGAAATGTGGTGCCTGTACCGATAAATGTCACTACTTCATCGGTACTGCCGACCCAAAAAACATGCCGGTTGCTCGCCAGGATTTGTTGCGTAGTATTTATCGTCGCTACTTTACATTCACTGGTAAAACTTTAAGCAAACTTGGTTTAGGCTGGCTAGTTGGTACTCGTGAGCTAACTGTCGACGTTGTTAAAGAAATGTACAGTTATTATCACCAGTGTTCTGAGTGTCGTCGCTGTGCTGTATTCTGTCCTTTCGGCATCGATACTGCTGAAGTCACCATGGCTGCTCGCGATATTCTTTCAGAAATTGGCATGGGTCAGAAGTACTCTAACCAGATTATTCCAAAAGTTCACAAGGTTGGTAACAACCTGGGTCTACCTGAGCCAGCATTAGCTGATACCCTGGAAGGTCTTGAAGAAGAAATTGAAGACGATATTGGTGTAAAAGTTCGCTTCCCACTCGATGAGAAAGGTGCTGATATTCTTTTAGTCACACCATCAGCTGATTTCTTTGCTGAGCCTCACGTTGATGGTTTGATGGGCTATGCAAAAGTTTTCCACGCTGCTGGCGTTAGCTGGACCATGAGTTCTAAAGCATCAGAGGCTGCTAACTTTGGCCTGTTCATTGGTAACTACGAAGCCATGCGTAAAATTTCGCTACGTATTCGTGATGAGGCTAAAAGGCTGGGCGTAAAACGTATTATATTTGGTGAGTGTGGTCATGCCTGGCGCGTTGCTTACAATCACCTGAATACGCTGGCAGGTCCATGGGACTTCCTGGATCAGAACTACCCTGTTCCACAACACATCCTCGAATTCACCAAGGATTGTCTGGATCGTGGCATTTTGAACATCGATAAATCTGAAAATGACTGGATGACACTGACATTCCACGATTCATGCAACATCGCACGTGCCTCACGCATCGGTGAAGAGCCTGGTAGTCAGTTCACTACACCACGCGAAGTCATTAAAGCAGTTTGTAATAATTACTATGACATGCCGATAGAAACCATTAACGACCAGACGTTCTGTTGTGGTGGCGGTGGCGGTCTATTGACCGATGACCTGATGGAATTACGAATTAAAGGCGCACTTCCACGTATGGAAGCCCTGAAGAATACGATTGCCGATAAAGGCGTTACACATATGGCAGCAATTTGTGCCATCTGTAAATCACAATTTACTAAAGTCCTGCCCTATTACGGCATGACAATGGACCAAATCGTCAGTGTCCATCAGCTAGTTAGCAGCGCCATCGTTCTTGATGGTCAGGGCGAAGAAGCTGAAGAATCTGACGATGCAGAAGAATCTGCATAAATAACATTTAATTTTTGATTAATACCGGTAACGGTTGAAGCATAGGAGAACTGGCATGGCCACTTCCAAACAAGACATGCAAAGCGATAAGTTAAACTACAGAAGATTTAAGGACGGCGACCAAAGTTGGGGTGGCTTTGCTAAAAAAATCTTCAAAGAAGATACTTCACACAAGTGTCCAACTTACGTTCACCGCACACCACCTTGTCAGGGCAGCTGTCCTTCTGGTGAAGATATTCGTGGCTACCTCGACATCGTACGTGGTATAGAAACACCGCCTGAAGGCGTTTCAATGCAGGAATATGCATTCCGTCGTTCAACTGATGCCAACCCTTTCCCATCAATGATGGGTCGTGTTTGCCCAGCACCTTGTCAGGACGGTTGTAACCGTAACGATGTTGACGATTTCGTCGGCATTAACTCTGTTGAGCAATACATCGGTGACTCTGCTTTCGCTGGTGGCTTTAAATTTGATAACAGTGCTGAATTAACCGGTAAGAAAGTCGCTATCATCGGTGGTGGCCCTGCTGGTATGGCTGCGGCTTACCAACTACGTCGCAAAGGCATTGCATCAACCATTTTTGATGACCACGCTGAACTGGGCGGCATGATGCGTTATGGCATCCCTGGCTACCGTACTCCACGTCCTCAATTGAACCACGAGTGTCAGCGTATTCTTGACATGGGTGGCATTGAGACAAAAATGAACACCCGCGTTGGTAAAGACGTTGCTGTCGCTGATCTTGAAAAAGATTTTGATGGCATTTTATGGGCACTGGGCTGCAAATCAGGTCGTGGTCTTTTTGTTGATGACTGGAACGAAACACCTAACTGCGTTACTGCCGTTGATTTCCTGGAGCAGTTCAACAAAGGCGACATGAAATACACTGCTAACAAAATCCTGTGTGTTGGTGGTGGTGATACTTCTATCGACGTTGTATCTGTTGCACGTCGCATCGGTACACTAAACGATTACAATGAAAACCCAGAAGATTCAGCTACTGGTGCAAGTACACACGGCGACATCGATGATTCAGCGAAGAAACCTTGTGACAGTGTAGTTTTAACTGCTTTATTCAAGAAAGAAGACATGACAGCCGCAGAGCATGAAGTTGAAGATGCCCTGATCGAAGGCGTTACCATCATGAACGAAGTCATGCCTGTTGAAATCATTAAAGATGCCAACGGTCGCGCTACCGCACTGAAACTGGTTGATAGCAAATTTGAAAACAACGCGCCTGTTGCAGTTGAAGGTGGTAAAGAATACATCGTTGAAGCAGACCTGATCGTTTCAGCTATTGGTCAAACCGGTGATATGACTGGCGTTGAAGATTTTGACAACGGTCGTGGCCTGATTGATGCTGATAACTTCTACCGTGTTCCTGGTAAAGAAGGTCACTTCGTGTGTGGCGATATTGTACGCCCTCACCTGCTGACAACTGCAATTGGCCAGGCTTCAATCGTTGCTGACACTATTGAAGCATACTTGAATGAATCAAAAGTTGATAAACGTCCTAAAGTTGATGTCCACCACTTTGAACTGAGTGAAAAACTGGAAGAGGCAGGCTTATCAACCGACGCATACGATGCTAACGATCACAAAGAAGATGGCCAGCGTGGTACAGATACCAGTGCTTACGCAATCCATAACTACGAAGATCGTTCTGCACAGGAAATCATTTCAACTGATGAAATGTTCCTTGGTCATTTTGAACATCAACCGCGCCACCTACGCGCTGTAGATGTACCTTCATCTGATGCTGTTTTAGGTCACTTTGCTGAACGTCAGGCAAGCCTAGTTGAAGAAGATGCAGTTGCAGAAGCGGGTCGTTGCATGAGTTGTGGCATGTGCTTTGAGTGTGATAACTGTGTCATCTACTGTCCACAGGATGCTGTCTTCAAAGTGAAGAAAGACCAGGCAACTACTGGCCGCTATGTTGATACTGATTACAGCCGATGCATCGGTTGTCATATCTGTTCCGATGTTTGCCCAACAGGCTACATCGATATGGCTCTAGGCGACGCTTAATAGCTAGAACAATAACGAGAAATACTAAGGCTGACATTATGACCAAGCGTTTCCTGCAACTATCACTGATCCTTACCGGGTTAATCATGCTGTTCCCATTACAGGGAATGGCAGAGACACCCTTCCCGACCATACATGAGCCGGAAGGTGCAGGTGTTAAATGTGTTGTTGAAGATGAAGATGTTATGCGTCGCAACCATATGGACTACATCCAGCACCAGCGTGATAAAACAATGCGTGAAGGTATACGTGCTGAAAGTGATGGCAGTTACAGCTTATCTAAATGTATTGACTGTCATGTTGAGGCAAATGATCAAGGTGTGGTGCCCACACACAATGATAAAGAACATTTTTGTGTTGCCTGTCATGAGTACGCTGCTGTGCAAATTGATTGCTTCCAGTGTCATGCAGATCGCCCACAGAAGTTTATTAAGCGTGCAGCTAAAGACATGGGGGGTGAGTAGTAATGTCTGACCAAATTAACGATTCAAGACGTAACTTCCTGTCAAAAGCGGCAGTAGCGGGTAGCATTACTATTGCACCAGGTGTATTTCTGCATCAAACAGCCCAGGCCAAACCTGATGAGCAGGCAGTTAGTAACAGCACTCGCTGGGGCATGCTGATTGATACAGACAAATGCGCCAAAGGTTGTACTGGTTGTGTAGATGCCTGCAATAACGAGCACGCATTAACTGGCTTTGATCGTCCTGAATCAGACGCACAATATATTCGTAAGGTATCACTAGTTGAGAAACAGACCGGGCATGAAATTTCACTGCCTTTGATGTGTCAGCACTGTGAAAAACCACCTTGTGTTGATGTCTGCCCCACTGGTGCATCAATGAAACGTGAAGATGGTATCGTACTGGTAGATAAACATATCTGTATCGGTTGTCGTTACTGCATGATGGCCTGCCCTTACAAAGCACGTTCTTTCGTTCATGAAAAAATTGAAGACCAGACTTTAAGCGCACCCCGTGGTAAAGGTACTGTTGAATCTTGCACTATGTGTACTCATCGCGTTGATAAAGATGGCATTCCTGCTTGCGTTGAAGCCTGCACAGAAGATGACCACAATGCCATGACTTTTGGTGATCTTAACGATCCAGACAGTGCCATTTCTCAGGAATTGAAAAAACACGGCGGCAAGCAAATTCGCGCTGATTTACAACTTAATACTGGCGTTCGCTACCGGGGACTCTAAGTCCAACGCCCTTAAATCATCAATCGAGTCAATAAAAGATGAAAAAGATCGAATATACAAAAATCAAAGGTCACAGCGTTCCCTACTTCGGCTTACTCGGCGGTTTAGGCTTCATGATATTGCTGGGACTTCTAGCAACCTGGTATATGGAGCATAACGGTCACTACGTCACTGGTATGACCAATCAGATTGTCTGGGGCATGCCTCATGTATTCGCTATTTTCCTGATTGTTGCTGCATCGGGTGCATTGAACGTCGCTTCAATCGCCTCTGTCTTTGGTAAAAAAATCTACGATCCTTTATCACGCTTATCGGCACTACTATCAATAGCTTTGTTAGCTGGTGGGCTGGTTGTTCTATTGCTTGATTTGGGTCGTCCTGATCGTTTAATCGTTGCCATTACCAAATATAACTTTAAATCTATCTTTGCCTGGAACATTATTCTTTACACTGGCTTCTTTGCTATTGTTGGTGCCTACATCTGGATGATGATGGATCACAATATGTATAAGTTTAAAAAGAAAGTCGGCCTGCTTGCTTTCGTATGGCGTCTTATCCTGACTACTGGTACCGGTTCTATCTTCGGCTTCCTGGTTGCTCGTTCTGCTTATGACGCTGCCCTGATGGCACCAATGTTTATCGTCATGTCATTTGGTTTTGGCCTGGCCATATTTATTCTTGTGCTAATGGCTGCCTATAACTGGACTGACCGTGAACTGGGTGATGCAGTTGTTGCACGACTAAGAAGCCTGCTCGGTGTCTTTGTTGCCGCTTCACTCTACTTCACTATCGTTTACCATATTACTAATCTGTACATTACAGAACATCACGGCGTTGAGAAATTCATTCTGATGGATGGCGGCATCTACACCAATTTATTCTGGTTTGGCCAGGTTCTGATTGGTGGCCTTATACCTCTTGCCCTGATCTATGCACCATTTGTTAGAACATGTCGTAAAACATTGGGTTTAATTAGCACCATGATCATCATTGGTGGTATGTGCCAGGTCTACGTAATCGTTATTGGCGGCCAGGCTTACCCCATGGAAATATTCCCGGGCTATGAAGTTAGCAGCAGCTTCTTTGATGGTATGGTAAATAAATACTCTCCATCTTTGCCAGAAATTATTCTTGGCATCAGCGGTATGGCGGTCTCATTATTACTGGTCACTTTTGCCATTAAAGCTTTGGCCTTCCTGCCAAGCTCGCTAGCAGACTCTGCAGTTGACCCACACGCAGCAAAATAAAATCTATTGCATTGGTTCTAGCCTGGGCTAGAACCAATATTCACAAACGACCAACGGTGAAAAATGAGTCGTTTTTTCATTTCTGCAGCTCACAAGTCTTCTGGCAAAACCACTGTCAGTATTGGCCTGTGCGCAGCGCTAAGTGCCCAGGGCAAAATCATACAGCCTTTTAAAAAAGGACCTGATTATATTGACCCACAATGGCTAGCTCGAGCCTGTAGCTTAAAAGCAGAAACACGTCATTGCTTTAATCTCGATTTTTATACCATGTCAGCAGAAGAGATTCTGGAGAATATCGCCCTGCACTCTGCAGATGCTGACATTTCACTGATCGAAGGCAACAAGGGCCTTTATGATGGCCTTGATCTTGATGGTAGCAACAGCAATGCCGCACTAGCAAAACTCACCGATACTCCCATTATTTTAGTGCTGGATACCCGTGGAGTAACACGAGGCATCGCCCCATTAATTCTGGGCTATCAGGCTTTTGATAAAGACATCAACATTCAAGGTGTCATTCTCAACCAGCTAGGTGGTTCCAGACACGAGGAAAAATTAAGACGGGTTATCGAGCACTATACCGATGTTCAGGTAGTCGGTGCCATACACAAAGATAAACGTTTTAATATAGATGAACGTCATCTGGGCCTGCTACCCAGCCACGAAGACCCTCAATCAAACAAAAAAATTGATTTACTAAAGCAGGCCATCATCGACCAGGTTGACCTTGATAAGGTCATTAACATTGCAGGCAATGCCCCAAAATTAGAAGGCTCAGCTTTACCTACCACTACAACAGCACCAAAAGCTGATATTCGCATTGGTATCATCCGTAATACTGCTTTTTGCTTCTACTACCCAGATGATTTAATAGCACTTGAACAGGCCGGTGCTGAACTGGTTGATATTGATAATATTAAAGACAACAAATTACCCCAAATCGATGGTTTATTTATTGGTGGCGGCTTTCCTGAAACACATCTCACTGAACTAGAAGCCAATCAATCAATAAGACAGGAAATTTATCAGGCAATCGAAAATAGCCTGCCTGTTTATGCTGAATGTGGCGGCCTGATGTACCTGGCACGCTCAATCAAATGGAAAGACCAGAAAAACAGTATGGTGGGAACAATCCCGGCTGACATTATTATGGAGGAGAAACCACAGGGTCGTGGTTATGTTCGCTTAAAGGAAACAAGCAATGGATTATGGCCCTCAAGGAGCGAAAATATTATTGCCGCCCACGAGTTTCATTATTCACGTTTTGAAAATCTTGATAAAAATGCTAAATTTGCGTTTGAAGTTGTGCGTGGCACAGGAATAAATGGGAAAAATGACGGCTATGTCTATAAAAATCTGCTAGCCTGTTACACCCATCAACGTGGCACTAGCAAGAATTGCTGGACACAACGTTTTGTTGACTTTATCCGCCAACAAAAAACACAACCAAATACAACGTAAGCTATTGATTTTATGATAAAAGTAACTCCGGCAGCTGCTAAACAAATTCAACTTTCCGCTCAACAGGGTAAAACAGAAAACCTGGCTTTGCGTATTGCTGCTACAAAAAATGATGATGGCAGCATCCACTATGGCATTGGTTTTGATGAAAACAAGGAAGAAGATATTCCTGTTACATCTGAAGGCATCAAAATCATTGTTTCACCCATTAGCGCTAATTTACTCAAGGACACCACGCTTGATTTTGTTGAGCTTGAACCGGGTAAAAATCAATTCATTTTTATGAATCCAAACGATCCAAACTACTCACCACCTTCCGACGATTAAAGTTATTTATCGCTTAAGGCATGGCAAGTTCTATGGATAACTCCGTTGATGATAATAACTACTGGTCCCTGGATACACTCACCTTTTTATATGAACTCAGTTCGGTCATTAATGCCGTCGACAATAATAGTAACCCCTGTACTGATCCACTCAAACTTATCACCCAAAAACTAAACGGCTCGGCAGCGGTCATCCGACTTATATCAGAAGAAGGCTGGATGGATTTATACGCCAGCTATGGCATAAGCAATGAACTGATGGCAGAACTTCAACACACACCAATTGAAGGCTCGTTGTTTATTCATGAAACTCATTATATAAAAGAAATACGACGTAATCCGGCTAGCACCTTAACCAGTGACAAAATTTCTGAATTAATTTCAATTCCGGTTCGCCATCATGGGCATACACTTGGCGTACTTAATGTATTCATTCCATATGGGCAATTTCACCTGGATGCTGAAGTCGCATTAATGTTATTAGCCTCTGGACAACATCTAGGCCTAACTATTGAAAAGCATCGTTTAGATAATGCTGCCAAACAAAAATTAATTCAGGAAGAACGCAATATGATCGCCAATGAATTACACGATTCATTAGCACAAACACTGGCTTCTCTACGCTTTCAGGTGCGCATTCTCGATCAATCACTACAACCGACCAGTGACTACATGGCCATTACCAGCCTGGAACAGGTTGAGCACGGACTGGATGAGGCCTACACCGACCTACGTGAACTCATTGCTCATTGTCGTGTACCCATTGAGCAACAGG
>Ga0224511_10002967_pt1 | contig 11882 bp, 7 predicted proteins | sample SF_May12_sed_USG_2_FD_169988 | JGI IMG/M metagenome (GOLD analysis project Ga0224511, IMG submission 169988) | Sediment microbial communities from San Francisco Bay, California, United States - SF_May12_sed_USGS_8_1 | ecosystem: Environmental > Aquatic > Marine > Sediment | place: USA... | reverse complement strand
TGGCAAAAATAGTCCGCTACAGTGCACGTGTACACGGGATACCGGAACTCGGCCTTTATAAGGGCCGCTTCGCGGCCCTTAAGGCCGATATAATTATTTACTATAGAAAACACATAAACTTTTTCAATCGTGGATGATCCTTCCTTGATTAAAGATTTCATATGCCAATATGGCTCGAGTTTTTTTATTATGTTTTCGTATATACTTTATATACTTTATTCAATAAGTTCTTGCTTAAACTTTTTTTTCGAAATTCTTTACGAATAAAGAGAAATTGAAATACATGACACATTTGTGAGGTCAACTAGAACATTAATTATTCATAGATAAAAGTTGTGGATTTTAAAATTAGAACGCATTATCAAAGGAATTGTACAACAAGTGTTGATTGAAATAGTACAACATTACGACTAGTATAACTAAGTACATTAAAAAACTGTCGATACTCACGTTGACATTCCTTGTCACTGTTGTACCGTTTGAAGATGGCTTTGTCTTCGTAACACTTCTTGCAGTACACGTTGTTGGTATTTGTACAGCTACGGAGTTCACACTGGATGATGGACGGGCAGACTGAAACAAGAATAGTTTAAAATAACAACCACATTGCTTCTTGGACAGAAAGAGTTCCCAAAGACAGACAGAAAGCGCGATGATACCGCCCGATGGCCGGCGGCGATGCCACAGCGGTTGTACAGCGTTCAAAAAACTTGCCTTCTGTGATATCGCCGCGAAATACGCCTTAAAATACCAAATGTGCAAATTATAGTGTTTACACACCGTTCTCAGAGTGTCATACATCGTCCACACGACGTTCACACAGCGTCTTTAGAGCGACCATGACGCTTCTACGGCGCTCAAGCAGCTGCTGAAGCATGTTCACGGCGCGCACAGCGTTCTCACGGCAATCATAGCGTTTAAGATTATTTACTTATTTTCTATATTTTTTGAACATCCTTTTTTGCGAACATTGTACATTTTATTATACTTTACTTTTCGAAGCAATTCATCATAGTATTTAACAGTAAACTTGTGTGATGTTAAAATATTTAAAGTCACACTGTACATGCAACATATTATGTACAATGTAACACACATAATACTAAGTAGTGTTCATTGAATAGGTTTATTATGGTGTGCTTTAGTTGAGGTATATTTTGTTGAACAACATATTTTGGAAAAAATGGTCAAAATTCAAGTGTTGTTAGTTTAATGAAACTTAACCCATTTCCATTTATTATATATTTTTAATTTTTTTTTGACAACATTTGATGATTATTTGTTTTATTATCAAATTGCATTACAAACGCCTACTCCAAATGTAGAATTTAAAAGGCGTCTTTATAGCGTGCACGCGGCGCGCCCACACACGCCCACGGTGCTCTAGAAGACTCAACAGTGTTGCCACAGCTCTCACACAGCGCGCTGTCTAACACACTTGCATCGTTTATTTTGAACACGTTTGAAACAAACGCCGACGCATGGCGTTTTCTATGCGATTGCACAGCGCGTACAGCGCGCACATAGCGTTGACAACGATTGCACAGCGCGCACCTCGGCGATCTGCATTTCATGTACATGTGCGCTGTGAGAACGCTGTAAGGACGCCACTCTGGTGTGACAGCGTGTAACGTAATTTAAGCGTCACAATAGCGTACCAAGCGTATGTAAAGAATGTCCAGCGTTTGTATTGCGTATGGTTAGCGTAAGCTATACGCATGCTTACAGCGATCAATTTGAAAATGTACACATCATTACCTCTGTGTATAAAAACGTATGTCAACCTATTTGGAATGTACTCGACGTAACTTACCCTTACTTTATATTTGAGTATGCGGGCGTATGGGCATACGCGAATTGACGGTGATGTCAAACGCCATTACAGTTTGACTTTTTAGTTCTCGCAGGACATTTTGACCCGTTTCATAGCGTCTTGTTATAAATGCATGCAACTAATATCTAACCGTTGAACGGAACGTTTTTAAAGTGGACATATTGCATAATAAGTATTTTTAAACATTTCGTTCGAATAATATGTGTATTTAAGAGTTGTCGGGATCTGCATAAACACTCACACTAAACGGAACTATACATTTATGACATGAATTCAACAACGTTTCATACGCCAGCTGATTAAAAAAGTACGTCAATATAAAAATTAACTTCGGAACAAAAATATGTCTAAATATGTGTTACTTTTATAGAAACTATGCGCAAAACAAAATTAAATGATTATAATTTATTCGTTATCAGAATCATGAAAATGAAAACAATGCATGCATTAGAAATTGTCCTTGACTTTTAGAGCAATGAGACACCCGTTTTAACGCTGGCGTCTTAAAAATTCAATTTTTAACCAACAAAACATAACACAATAGACACATGAAAAGGCGTTATAATGTCATGTGGTTAAGAACCGCGCTCAAATAAGATTATTAGTTTAATGCACGAAAGTTTTAATGCTCATATGACAAAACAGATTTAAGTTCCCTGATGGGTTTTGCTGTGAATGGATAGATTATTTACAAATTTACCATGGGGATTTTGTTAAACAAGGAAGATTAGAATACAATCCATCCGATTGGTAGTCGTGATAACAAAGGGCTGCTGTTTCTTGTATCAAAATGTTGATGAAGCCGTTTACAAATTAAGCGACAAATTACTTTGTTTAGTGTAGTTTGAAGTTTGTTCAAATGCCCAGCACGTATCACACTACTTGGTGCACAATAGTGTTTTGTTTATTGGCAAGTCTTTCTTCTTAAATATTTTATCTGTTTTAATCTGGTTTTGGTGATAAAATCTACGAGCTAGTGTTTGTAAGGTTAAGGGTAAAACTTTTCTTTTCACAGGTAATATTATGGAGCCAGTGATAACTATCTGGTTTCCTGTAAAATTTGTGTCAGGCCTTTAAAGATTTGACGACTTCAGTATATTTTTTTAAACTGTCGTCAACTAGAAAATCGACTCAATAGGATACCCTTTTTATGCTCTTTAGTGTGCCTCACATTGATGTATTTCGTAGAGAAATCATTTAAGAAATCTTGAAGAAAAAATAAAAATAGAAAAATCCAAAAAACACAAAAAAATGTCTGTTGCTTCTTGGTGTTCTGCGTGGTTTTTGTACTGTTCTGTGTATTGGTTTTTGTACGGGTCATTTGTCATGGTGCTCTTAAACTGCATGTTTTACAACATTCTTTCTTTAAACATCTCTTCAATTTATATATGTGCAGCTTCATGTAATACCAGCTCCCTTGACACTCAAATTTAGAAAGGTTAGCAGAAGGGTTGTTGTGATAAGTTTTTGTTTGTGGCAATAACAATTATGTTCATGATCGAATGAAGATCTATTAAAACCTTGATTTGTTACTAATGTAAAAAGCCTAAATTGATGATACCATTTTAGCCAGCTGGCAATTCCCATATCCGGGTGATGCTCGACAATCAATGCAGTGTCGTAAAAGATATATTGTTCCAACAAGCCTGGGCGTACAGGGCCTGTGTTTGCATAGCAATGCACCTTAAGGGTTAAATATTAGCTATGTATGTTTGTCCTTACATCGTAATTATCAATTTTAGGTGCATTTTCACACCTGACGGGTCGTAAATGTTATGGTCGGCTTCGTCTGTCCGTCTGTCCTTATACTCGCAATTTTGTCTGTGAACTATAACTATGTTTTTTTAAACAATTGTCACAAATCATACACATATTTAGACGTATGTATCGCAATTTTTCCAGGTTTGTAGTTCAAAAGTCAGAGGCACATTGGGTAGGGTCAAATATTAAAAACGTTTTTGAAACACAACTTTGTTACTAATCATTAGTGTTCAAATAATTTGCCACAAACCATCGCCACAGAGAGTTGATGTTTCTCGTGCAATATTTAGGTCCGAACTCAAAGGTCAAGGTGACATCAGTGTCCGAACTCTTATTTAAATATGTTACATCTAATATTCTTTAAACTCGCTGTTGTACTAAGTTATGACCATTCATTTTTGAGAAATATGTGAAAACAATGTGTATAGCCTCATGTTTAAACTTTTCATCCTATTATCGTCACACTTGATAATGAGTATGTGCATAATATATGGGCTTTAATTGATTTTCAAGCAATCGTCTCAGATATTTCTGAGTTATGGCCCTTTTTGTTGCAAGTGTGTGCAATTAACAAACAAAGTCAGTATTTTTACATGCAATGTCACTAAGATTATTATTTGATAGCTGGATACACGATCAATGGTAAAATTGTGTGTTTTTGTAATTGTTTAAAGCAGACCAAATAAATTGCTTTAAAACGTGGTTAATTAAACAATAGCTATCTTTCGTGTGTAAAATGCTCCTGATACCAATGCTCGTGTTAACATTGTAAAACTATAACACAAGAGCAGAAGCATGTAATATGCAGCATGTATCTAAGTAATATGCAATAATAGTGTTAGACTATTTATATCAGTACATTTATTTTTCCGAGTGCATCTATTGTGAAGAAAAGAGTATATGGTTAATATTAAACATTTTGTCAGTATATTAAATCATCTAATATACTATGTCACAATAGTTGCTGTTTGTTTATTACACTAAATAATAAATCAATCAAGCAAATCGGCTGAAACACAAGATTGATGCTGATAGTAGTTTCACTTACTCAAAAATACAACTTTAGATTTCATATTCCTAACAGATAATTACAAAGCTTAGTGTATCCCAATCACATATCATTTTTAGTATATTCTTGTACATGTATGCATATGTTTTAAATTACCTATCTTTCCCATCCTATGGTATTACAAAATTACAGACATTTTTATTTGTTACCTATCTGTGTAGTGTGTGTAACCTCTTCTAAGCAGTACTTTTCAGTGATATTAAGTTGTAGCACAACACATTCTGGGCAATTTAGTCATAATATGGACACGTATTAGCCAATGAAGGCTGATTCTTTTGTAAACGAATAACTATTGTAACATAAACGTCTAATGGTTACGGGCATTACATGATTTATAAACAGGTTTTCAACGAAAAAACGTATGGTTTCCGGTCAACTTAAGTTTGCTTTCAAATTGGCCGATTAACACCAAACTTGGGGTGTATGTAGCTTTTGTCAAGAAGCAGCTTGGGATTGCTAATTAAATGTCTGTGAACAAGTTCAACTTTTGCTTAAACAAATCAGTTTCTGGTAAATAACTTGAGTTTGCTTAGACCGACTGATTAACACCAATTTGTATTTGGGTATCAAGAGGCAGCTTGGTATTACTACTCAGGTGTCTGTGATCAAGGTCAAGGTTACTAATGCTCAAATAGAGAATCAGCTTCCATCGCAGTATTGGTTGGTGGCATTACACTGGGTCAAAATATAGAGTTGGCTTCGACCCATTGATGCCGGACTTGGTGTGTGGGTAGCTTATATAAAGAGGTTGCTTGGGATTGCTACATGTAACCAGGTGTCTGTTATCAAGGTCAAGGTATTTTTTGCTAAAAAACTTTCCACTGTAAAACAAAACTTGAGTTTTCTTATACCCATTGGCACCAAAATAAATAATTATATAGCTTATATCGAAAGGCAATTTGGGATTGCTACCAAGATGTATGTAGACAAGATCAATGTCATTGTTGCTTTAAACGGAAATTCAGTTTTCACGTAATAACTTGACTTTGCTTTGACCTTTTGACACACAGCTTGCTGTGTGGTAAGCTTATTAACTGTTACAGATAAAGTTGGCGAATGCTACTTAGATATCTGGAAGAATGGTCAAGGTTACTTCGGTACACATTGATCTTTTAATATTTTACTTCGCATATGTGCAGTTTACAGGAAAATACATTCTGGCATTGCTACTCCAGCATATGACTTGTTGAACCATTGAAACCAGCTTTCGGCGCTAGTACACATAATTATAACATGTGATTGCTACAGACGTCAGTGAAATCTAGAACATTGTGTAAATGATTGGTTGTTGAATTCAACGGAGAAAATGGAAAGCCTGGTTTTTCGTTGTATTGCGGCGCTCCTTGCAAGAATATTAAGTTTAATTAGCTGAATGTCTGTTGCGTCTTGTTGTCCTTTGTGTTTTTGTACTGTTCTGTGTGTTTGTTTTCGTACGGGCAATTTTGTCTTGGTGCCCTTAAACTTTGCCGGTAACACAATTTAATGTTCCTGCCGGTATTTTTAAATTTATGTTGCGCACAGGGATTTTGTTGTGTGCGTCGGCCGTCTTACCGCACGAATTTCCATTTTACGACGAGGAGACAGTTTTCAACCTAGGTTTTTTGAACTTCTGGGTCATTTAGAATTCGGATACTAGTAATTTAAGAAACTCTTAATGTGTACTTTTCATGGGCATAGTCAAAAGCTTTCTAAAATGTGGAAAATAAGTTTGCCACTTTACCGCAAATGCAAATTTAAACCGGAAACTGATAATAGTACTTTACTGTAAGACCGCCATATACGTCGGTTTTGTAAATCAACAAATTTACAACACGCTATTTCGTATTTTATATGGTTTAACAATAACCCATCTGGCATTGATATGGTTGGTATTTGATCAACTGATCAGACATAGCCTCTTTAAAAACAATCACAAAATAGAAAAATACGTAAACATGAAAATACGTAAACTGTTTAATACAGCGATTTGAACTTAGTCTACAAATACCAGTTCACTTACGTAGACAACCTCTACCATACCCCCCGGAGTAGTACGGGTCGTTACATGTTGTACATTTGATGGCGTCTGGAGTTCCACCGCAGTAATGGTTGTTGGCATTACACTGGGATATGTAGTTGGTATTGCAGCCTGAAACATACGGTACACAGTTTAACAATACACTACATACACGAATAGGACTGTTTTACTGTTTGCATAAAATGCAGATTATGGACTGATTGAGAATAGTAGGTTTCAGACTTCTATTTTATGCACACATATTATTAGTTTACCTTCACAGCAAACGCCAACACGCCAAGGAGTGCAGTAACATCTTCCGGAATACGTCCCTCCGTTCAGACAGTACGCGTTACAGGTCCGAGACTGAGACCCGGTTCCACCGCATGGGCACGATCTGTATCGAGTCTGAGTTCCGCCTCCACATGTGCGGCTGCATCCGCTATACCCGCCCCAGCTGTTCCAACTATCATAACACCAATTAGTGCAATATCCAAAGATATTAACCCCACAACAAGATTTGCAGCTGCATCCTCCTTCGCATTTATCCAAATGTAGGATAAAGCACAAAAGACAAATTGCAAAATTCAACTTCAAAGAACTGCCTTTAAAGTTCCTATTCGACATGTTTGTCAATTTTAATAAACGCACATATTGGACTGCACTGATGGTGTGCACCGTCTCATAGCAAAACGGCAAATGTGCACAATTCCGTGACACGGAGTGCTTAAATTGCTATTTTTTTAAATGCTAACAAATAAAAACAAAATTAAATGCAGTCGACGCATTTTGTGAAAATGAATACTATAAAGAAGTGAACACGAATAAACCGCCGTATTCAATTTTGCCGACGATGCATTGCAAAACTTCCTGTAAGGAATAGTAGTTTTACAGACATTTTTTGCATTTGTTCAAAAATGGGTAAATGCATTTATAACGTAAATAGTAAAGTCAAATACAGCTGATTTAATTTCCGTTTCCATTGGATTTAAATACTTAAACTAAACATACTTTGTTACCATTTAGTATAAAATTATTCTTTATATTGATTGTAATATTTTTGTAATCAAGACGCCTGAACGAGGCAAGTAAGAGCAATGGATTGGCTGATCATCAGCTATATAGAAGCCTCATAAATTAAATATTAATTATAAAGATGATTTTTGAATACTCAAAAAGTTGTTTTGACTAGCCTTTTGCTCATTTAATTTTATGAACACGATTTGAATTATTCGTTCTCTTCATATTGAAGGAATGTAATTAGATGAGAAACATTTCCAGTTTGTTTGTTTTTTTTTTGTTTTTTTTTTAAATACATTTAAACATTCCCTTAAGTATTTATACGATTTAAACTTATAAATGTCCGATAATCGCCTTGGAAATGAAGAAAAGCTTAAATATTAAAAGTATCTATGCGCACCATTCTACGTCTATTACGATGACTACAAGTCAAACAACAGTTTACACGTTATCAAACGATTCAAATGCAGTGTTGAATACCAATTTACAATCAAAACACATTTTTTTAAACAAATTATTTCAATTTTTACTTTTCGGTCATACATAATTGTAGTGAAAGTCATTAAATAAATATGATCGAGCAATAATATAGGCATTTCTAACGTCAGCATTGGAAATTTATTGTTTAAAAATTACAAGGTATCTCATTCCAAAATTGTAGCAAGAACACTTTTCATTAACTATGTGTTATGTTTTTATTGACCATACGAAGGCGGTAAATCAACATTTTAATTTTTGAAAATTAAAAATGAAAAACAGAAAAATCCGAAAAACACAAGTTAGTTATTAATGTATGTTTCGTCTTTGTATACTTCGTGTTTTTTAAAATGTTTTTCGTGTTTTTGTACGGCCCTTTAGTCATGGTGCCTATGAACTTGACTTGTCCACAATCCAAATGAGGTTTCTTGCAAATTTTCGGATCCGAATTCTATAATAAATTAAAATGTATATAAGAGTTAGAAAATAGTTATATTAAAGATTTTCGTATTAATAACATATTAACTGTAAACTACATCTGGCTAGTATGTCATTTAATAATATCCTTTTTAATAAACATGTGCTCAGTTCATATGTAATCAATACACAAATTAAACGTATTATCCTTTCAATAAGGCCAGTAACCGTATTATTCTATTGTATACAGAGTATTTTATATTGAATGAGTCATTTGAAAGCCTAACGGGAGGGTAAAATGAACCTTGCTTAAAATTATTTTGAAATTCAACAATGCAACAGGTCCAATATGCCATGATTATAGTTTATGTTATATGACTATAGCTAGAACCTAACCTAAAATATAATAATATTCTATTAACTATTATTCAAGATGAAAAGTGCAATGAATAAAATAAACAAAACAAAACAAAATCCGGATAGTATGTCTGAAATAATATGCATGTCCATTGTCATTTGTAATTCTCACTCCGTGTCGCGTAAAATACTATTTTTATACAATACGTTCACGGTTTTATAAACGAATGTTACACTACCATTTATACATTATTAAGGAATCAGTAAAAATGTTTCCATTGTATTGATTTTCTAAAAACAAATCTTTAATTCGATTTTAACATGTAAAACTGGTTGTGGTTTCAGACAACTATTATAATATATTAATCGGAAAATTTTGAAAGGTAGATTAGGGCCCCCGAAGTTTGATCCGGTATTTTCGGATTGTTCGGGTACCCGTTACAGCCCTAGAAATTACGAAAAAAGAAACGAAAAAAAAACAGGCTTTCAACAACCAAGTATTTAACACTAAAACAATGACCTAGATTTCAGATACCTCTGTAGCAATCCAAAGCAGTGTCATTTTATCAGTGACATTTGAACCGACTCTGAAATTTGGTTTCAATAGAAAAAATACAAATATACAATAATTTATACTTGAGTATCAATGCCTTGATGTGTTCTCATGTAAGCTACATCAATGCGAAGTTACATATTAATAGGTCAACGTTTTATGAAGAAAGTGTGTATAAAATGGGAAGTCAATTGTAAGCAAGTGGCATTGACCTTGCTTCTATATCCTATTCGTATTCGCAAGCTGTATCTTTATAAAAGCTAAAAACAAGGTTAGTTAGGTGTCAAAAAGTCAAGGTAAACTCAAATTATTACGTGAAAACTGAATTTCATTTTTAGCAACATCGATCTTAACCTTGTCTACAAACCGCCTTGGTAGCAATCCCAAGTTGCCTGGATATCGTATATTACCATATTATTTTTGGTGTCAAAAGATCTAAGCAAACACACATTTAGTTATAATTGAGGGAAAACGGATTTTCTAATTTTAGCAAAAGGTGACATTGACCTTGATCCCAGACACCTGGGTAGAAATCCCAAGCAGACTCTTGATAAAGGTAACCTACAAACCAAGTCTACCGTCACACCTAGTATGGCGTCAATCGGTCTAAGCAAACTCGGAATATGATTTTCTATTTTTGGCAACAGCGACCTTGACCTTGATCACAGACACCTGGATAGCAATTCTAAGCTTTCTCTTGATGTATGCTACATAAATAATGAATTTTACGTAAATAGGTCAAAGCAAACTCATGATATTGACGGGAAACCAATAGTTCATGCCCGCCGACTTCGTTAAAAAAACCTGGTTAATTAAAGTGGTGCTTAACACATTAGCACAAAAACACACGAGACGACACATGAACTTTGAATTATATGTATATAGTTTTGTTGAAAAATATAATTGTAATTTCAAGCGAAACTTTAGGAATAGTGAACGGAGTCAATGTGTAAATCGTCAAAATAAATTGCAACACATCATACGGTTTAACATAAAGCACACACATTATAAAACACGAACGCATTTAAAAAGTATATCACATCGCACAATTCAACGATATTTGTTGAAATAAAACAAAACAGCAACACTGACAACAATCTTTAAGAAGGGTATTAAGAGCATGCAACAGAAGGTAGGTAAACACGTTCAAGAATCCATAAAACCTTCACCAAATATATATACTCAAATACGAATGTGTGTAAATGTATATCTAACAATTATATGTTTCAGCTGAACGCATTTTCGAAATGTCTAAATACTTCGAAGGTTATCAAATTCAAAACGACTGAGATTACGTTCAATTTGTTCAATTTGTACAACAGTACATGTTTTGTGTAAAAATACTTAAAATGATCACATGTTGAGAATAACAAATGCATTTACTGAATAATACACATACGTTTTGGGGTAAACTGTGCATTAACACGGATGATTTTAAAAGCCAACACTTATAACAACACGCAACACGCAAAAGAACAAGATGTTTTGAATATAAAAATGTATTTTTATATTTGTATTCATGGTTTTATGCAATGAAATGATTTCTCTAAGACATATTGATTTGCCGCCTTTGGCCAATGACTTTCTGTGGGGGTTTACATTGTATATCTAAACGCACACTTACTCAACATTTATTGAAGAAGTACAAGAAAACTAAATACATTTACTTAATCTACTTAGGCCAATTAGAAAATGAACAAAATAATTGGAAAGTGAAAGGACAGCATAATCTTAAATCACCGCCTCCAATCACTAGAACAGTAACACAAGTGTTTCCTGTTAAAAACGTTTCCGAACATCTTCCGTTACTGTTTAAAGAATGGTACGAAACGGAGAGGGATTTTTTATTTTTATTATTTTTGAGTGTTAAGACATTGAAAATGGAGAATGTAGTGCAATCGCGATATAAACATTTGTTTAAGTAATCGTAACAGCAACAGTAGACATTATAGCGTACAGTGCATTGTTATGACTGTGCATTTTCATGTTTCTGAAATTTATGTCATAAATGTGCTCGCTATATTAAGTATCTGTGTTGGTGAATGGCAATACACATTTATACAATATGTTGTATAATTAGCATGCTTATAATGTTTGTTATAGAAGCCAACTATCAATTTTTCCAAGGGTCACTATTCCAAAGCATAGGTTTGTCTAATCTTAGAAGGCATTTCAGTTATTGAGAATTAAAAATGAAAAACACAGAAAAAATAGTTATTTCTTAATGTCTGTTGGGTGTTTGTATAATTCGTGTTTTGTGATTGAATTGAAAAAAGGGAAAGCCCTAAGGAAGCATAGCCTGCACGAGAAAACAGCAGCCTCGGTTTTATTAAAGCCGTTTATCAGTAGTAATGAATGATGCCACACCACTGACGCCCCCCTAGCGCATGAGCGGAAC
>Ga0224511_10002966_pt1 | contig 11883 bp, 7 predicted proteins | sample SF_May12_sed_USG_2_FD_169988 | JGI IMG/M metagenome (GOLD analysis project Ga0224511, IMG submission 169988) | Sediment microbial communities from San Francisco Bay, California, United States - SF_May12_sed_USGS_8_1 | ecosystem: Environmental > Aquatic > Marine > Sediment | place: USA... | reverse complement strand
CCTCAAGGTCGTTATCATGGAAACATGGAACACAAAGATGTTCTTCGAGAACATTCAGTTTTACAAAGTAATGTCAGTTTATTTCATTACATGGCTAAATGTATAACCGTAGAAATATGACGACAGTGTGGCCCCAAAGACGTATCTTTCGATTCCTCCAATGACGTTTAGTACTCTGTCAAATAAATCCAACGTATTTTCAATTGTTAATCGTTTTTATCCACCACTCTAAATATTCGTAAGTTTCCTTTTTAGATTTACCATTTGTAGATCAACATAGCTCCGGTTGTTCCGGCGATGGCTGCTTCTCTTGTTAAGTATCAAGATAGACATCAATATGACGTCACTTCCGTTCATTTTGTGATGTCAGCAGCAGCACCGATGGGCGTCGGCGTCGAGGATCACTTAAAGGAACTCTTTCATGTCGATTTTATTGCACAAGGTAAGCAAAACTCTAAGCAACAAGCGCTATAGATCTTATATAATACACTCAATTTTGTATATCAATTTACAAGTACATATAAGTAAAAATATATTTACACAGAAGAAAATCACATACGTATTATAACAAAATGTGATAAATTAGTAGTAGAGGGTTGTAAGTTTACACACCTGTGACGATATGAATAAAGATGATTTCTCTCCCTATTCGCCAAATACTTCTTAATCAACCAGTTACCGCCAGAAGTAAACGTATATGCCGCCTGGTATACATGTAGGTTAGATTAATGTAAACATAATTACAGGACGTGTAAAAAGGTTTGCTGATCATCGCGATTTGGCCTTGTATAGGTAAACAACGACCTCTGAGACACCAAAGATCGGCTAGTCAATTCAAATAGGAGTAGTTGTATTTAAAAAATGTATAATTTTTTCCGTATAGGATTCGAACTAGTGTTTATAAGGGAAAATTGCAACGCAGCGCTAACCGACTGAGCTACGAATTCACATAGCGTATTTACCTTTATTCCCTGTCACTATTGTTGAAATCAGATTATTTAATTTATCTATTCTACCAATACTTTACCTATTTGGGGAACATAAACTGACCGGGGTTATGTTCACGTCTCAATGCGTAATGTTTACCTTTAGTACGAATACTTAAAAAACAAACAATAGACTATGTAGTGGCTTGTAAGGCAATGTATTCATGGAAAATTGGCATGTACATTATTTAAAATATAACGCATGTAAAACAAACACACATGTATTCATGTAATTTAAAAAATATAAGCCGAAGGAGATCTTCAATAAAACCGAGGCTGCTATTTTCTCGTGCAAGCTATGCTTCCTGAGGGCTTTCCCTTTCATCAGTTTAATTAGGCTGTGTCTATGGCACTAATACACTGTAAGTAGATTGATACACATATCCGCAAGCCGGGAACGTCCATGAAACCACAACTCTCACACTTTAAACATCGGTGAAGAAATCTCCAAACTCACGTTGAACATAAAAAAATACGTTCATCTAAAAACATACAATTTACACGCTACCGTCAAATAAAGAACGGGTTCCTTAGGCTCGTGGTACGGGTACCGGCCCCCAAATCACGATGTCAGTAGCTATGTATATATCTGACGGCAGTATCAACATTCAACAACTGTTGTTGCGCTTAACATCATAATAACCACACTCAACTCAACAACTGTAAACATGTTGCTATCATGATAATAATGCTCATAAAAAAAAGAATATTGACAAAATATCATTGTTCTTTGTAGTTAACAGAACTGACTATTCTGCACAATAGAATGCAAAATGATGCATATAAGTATTTGAATCTGTACCAAACAAGATTATTTATTTCGGCATAACAACGAAATGATATTGATAACTAATACCGAATTATGTTTTGCTGCGAGCGGGCTACCCAACCCTAACTGCCAGTGTGAGGGGGGGGGGTTTAAAATCGTACACATAGAACAAAAATAAATAAAATTATTTGTAAGATTTCAGTTATAAATATAAATATTATTATGGAGTAACATGTCGAGTACGACACGGTTAAGCAAAAATAATATCTTAGAAATAAATACTTACACTTCTGTCTAACCTCCTAGAGCGGCACCTCTAACGAGCGGCTACCACTCTTGACCGGCAAAAACATCTTCCTCGCGCAGTGACATTGACCATTGAAAATAACCCCTGAGGAACAACGCCTCTCTAGAGCAACCAAAATTTATGTAGCCGCCTGACGTTGCTCTACAGAGGTTAGAAAGTATATGTTTTGTTTTAAGCATACGGATTAACAGAGACGGGCTTCAATTCTGGGTGTACAACCCTCCACCACAAGCCGGGATCTATCGGGAAACCATCTATTGGAATGCACGTCAAAGTGAGTGTATTTACATGGTCTTGTTTATATTACCAGGTATATCTATTATTATATTTTTCAAGTAATACTAACTGAAGTGACGTTCAAACAAAGAATATTGTAAACAATGTTGACATGGCACCATGACGAAATGGCCCGTACAAAACCAAACTCACAAAACAGCACAAAAATAAGCAGAAAACAAAGACGCAACAGCCATTCAGGACATAGCTTGTTACCCAATGTGTAGAACCTGGTCATGTCAATATGCAAGCCCTAGAATGATTAACCTGTGAGACGCATCTCTGTCTGGGCTATAGGACCTTGATCCAACCTTTACACATTTTACAGAACGTAGATGACTTATATAATTGACAGAACATGTAAAAAAGTTAGAACTACTTTTTACCAATACAAGTGTCTTCTGTTGCGTCATGATGTTGTACGTGTTTTTGTGTCGTTCTGTGTGTTGGTTTTTGTACGGGCCATTTTGTCATGGTGCCCTTAAACTTGACATATCTACATTGTTTACAACATTCTTTATTAGAACATCTCTTCAATTTATATATTTACATCTGGCTCTTACGAGAAAGCTGTCAATCACTACAGTACAATGAGTTCTATATTGTATAAACACCTTTGTAAGAATAAATACTGCAGTCAAATTACCATGTTCATGAGATAAGGCTTTTAAATATGTATTATAACTTTAAAAAGGTGATTGGTATCCAAATAATTTAAGTATATATACAAATAATTGTTAGCTCATTATTTTGGTATCTTTACATACCGGTTATTACAAGGTTTGTAAATAGGGAAGGCAGTTTTGATAAACAATTATTTTGAAAACAGATTGTTGACCCTGAGACGGAAGTTGACTTGCCAGCCAATCAAAATGGCGAGGTCAGGATCATTGGCAAAATGGTGACGCTTGGTTACCTTAACGACGAGGTGGCAACAAAAGGTGCCTTCGATGGAAACGGCTATTTTAAGACAGGTGAGATTTTATAGGTTTTAGCAAAATGTATTAACTTGTAAATATTCATACATTATTGGGAAATCCAAGCGTGTGGTTAAAAGATCGAGATTAAATCAACGACTTACTTATATTTAAACGCAGTCACGTAATTCCCTTTAAATAAAACGAAAGTATAAACTATAATTATACTCGTCACTTGTTTTACAAAAACACTTTTTTTGGTCAAAGATCAGTTATAATCAATTACATTACAAAATGAATCAATGTACACAATGCTTTAATAGAAAACAAACGGCATATAACTAAAACTGTACTTGTTTTAGGAGACATTGGGTATTTTGATGAAGAAGGATTTCTGTTTATCATTGATCGCCTAAAGGAGCTGATCAAGTACAAAGGTCAGCAGGTAAACCAATCGTCACTTCGCTCATTGATTTATTAAAGTCAGTTACATAAATATGATATGTCTATACAGTGATATACTTAACATGATAAATATGTTTCACCACAATTGTAAACCCCAACTTTAGAACAAAAAAGCAAACTTCCTTGTCTGATCTGGGATTCTAACCCGAGACATCAGGCACCGACATCGATGCGTTAACCTCTCGGCCACAAAGGCAACCAATATTGACATATGTAGATAAGCTATGTTAAAGGTTTCATCATAATGCATGGAAACAGAAACAAACCAAAGCCAACGGGCCACACCTTTTTCAACATAATCGTTTGCTTAAAAATTATATTTGACAGTTTCTCATATTTACACGAGAAGGATTTACTGTTTTATTGTGGTAAAAACTTAGAAGGTAAACGCAATTGCCTGCATGGTATTGACAGCGCATCTTTAAACTTTAAATCCTTTCAACAGTAAAACCGTTACATACTATCTAAACACGACGAATATTACCATATATTCACGTTTTGTTTCCAATGTCTTACTATAGGATGAACAAATGCGTGTTTGAGAATAAAGTAAAATAAGACTTTTATTAATTGAAGACAGTTCCAATGACAAAATGGTGTATATCTAGTAGACAGAGTATAGTTACAGGGCTCAATGACGATATGGGCTACACAAAAACAAACAAGCCGGCAAAACAACACACACAAACACTATCGGAACGCAACAAACAATTATTAAACATAATTTATATTTACTTTGTCGAATGTTTAATGTTTTTACTACTTAAAGTGTTTGCCACAGTCATGAGTCTCACTACACAGGTTGCACCTGCGTTGCTGGAAGACATCATTGTTAAACACCCTGGCGTCGCTGACGTCGCAGTTATTGGCGTCCCTGACGAGACGGCGGGTGAGCGGCCCAAGGCATGTGTAGTGAAACAGCCTGGTAGCCACATCACTGAGAACGATATCATTCAATACGTTCATGGTAAATAAATTAGTCAGTGTTGTAAAGTGCGGTTTTCTAGTCACAACGACAAACACATACATTATTCAGTGTCGTTCAGTGTGGCGTCACATCGACATGCACATAAGTTTTACAGTGTCGTGGAGTGCGGCGTCACACCGCAAGACACATAAATTATACAGTTTCGTGCGAGTGAGTCTGATGTACTAGTCCCTTAGGCAACACCTCCAGACAGACGCACCTCCATTCAGGTCGACTTAACCTTTGAATAAACTTTTTACACTGGTATTTAACTCTAGCTGATATTTAAATGCATCTACAATTTTACATTTAAAATCATTGGGATTGAAATTAACCATATGAAATTAGTTAAAAACTATCAACTTAATTCTACTAAATATTTTACCTGACATTAAACTATCGGTCCAAAATACAGCCACATACATGTATAATTTGATTACTCTGTGTAATGTTGTTTTATTTGAATGTTTTGTTTCATAATGTACAAAACGCACACAAACTATACATATTATCTCATATTTAAGGTCGTTGTTGATCATATTGTAAGTTTACTAATATTACTGTTTTGTTAAAAGTTGCCGTTATACCAGCTAAACTTAGTGATGGCGACGTCTATATCTATCATAAAGAAAAAAGAATTAACAAAATAACCCTTTCATGTCAAAATATACACAAACGAGACAAAGCCTTTTTATATTTCAGAGCACGTGTCACCCCACATGCGTCTTCGCGGCGGTGTTGAGTTCATCTCTGAAGTCCCTAGAACTCCCTCTGGCAAGATAATGAGACGTCAACTGAAAACCGCAGAGCGCATGAAATCAAAGCTGTGAAAAAGCACTACTTTAACCGAAACAACACAAATGTTTAATACTGGGTTTATCTAAAGAATTATGTGTTGTAACCAACCCGTACAATGTTTCTCCGGTTGTGTTCATGAAGGTTGCCGAATTGATACCCACGATGTAGCATAGAGTGGTTTGCCATTAACAGGCATATTATTGTGTAAAACATTAAACACAAAATACAAAGTTCTTCCATTACACCAAAAATACACGTACATGTACATGTAATGTATAGAAAATTGTTTTAACAAAATAATGGGTTTCGTGAAACTACATTTCATGAATTAGTTTTTTAAAAAGCGCGGTCACGTGATTATCGCCGCCTTGTCTGTGACTAAATACTGAGGTTAAATATGCTTAATGTGAATTGTGATTCATGTAGCAAAGGTGCATGATCAAATATCATTCTCAAAACACTCGTTAACCAATAACTTGGAGGTTGACAAGGGGCATTACATGGTCAAAATGCATATCAAAGGTACTAAACATAGGTAGTGTACTAAAATACTGATGCTTAGGTTAAGTGTTTAATGTGTAAATATAATGTAAAAAGTATGTGTAGTTTACGGGATATCTCATTTCATGAAACATCTTTCTTAAGAACATCCAAGTTAAAAGAGGGGCATAACGTGGTCAAATGTATGCAAAACTATAAAAGAATTTGCTAGGTGACCTCAGCTATTGAAGCTTCGCAATAGTATGAAGTTTCAGTGTTGTGTCATAAGTTCATTTTGAGTAAATATCATTTTACAAAATCAATAAACTCATGAGCGGAACGACAAAAAGTGACCGGAAAACTGTTGATATTCTTCAAAAAGCCGAGCTAAAACCATTGAAATCATCGTTAGTTAAATAGCTTTATTGTTTATAACCTTCAACTGTATTGTACATTTCATCTGTGTGATTGAATGAAATCTTTCTAAATGTCAGTTGTAAGGTTTGTCGGTGTAAAGTACAGGTTAATATGACATAAAGTGAGTAGGGAAAGGCCCGCAGCAACTTAATTAAAACCTTCGAATGGTTTGCAGATGATTAGTTAATAGTCAGGCATGTGAACTTGAACAGCAAAGAATCACACAAGTTTTAAAGCCTAGACTTAAGGTAACGCAGTTATTGTCTTGTCGTTTAAAACGTTTTTGTTTATAAACTAAATTTATTCCTGGATATATCTTCTTGCATTTGTAACAAATGATATATTGAAAGAAAAACGACGCTGTAGTTCAATGAATAGTGTATATAAAGTTTTTATTGTAATAGACATTACCAGAATGATTATTCAAATCTACAATTTCGAAGTTGGATATAGTTAAACATACAGAAAGTATATGCGCGATTGCTGGTAATCTGTCAGATTTTTTAAATTAAATTAATGATGCAGTTAATTGAAATATTATTCTACAAACAGATGACTGTGTTCGTGCTGTTGGTATTGCTGTGTTGGGTATGTCTGAGCGACTGTAGCCACACCTACGCCAAGCCTTCCCTACCGTATGTCTACGGCAGTACGGTGTACAGCAAACAAACCTATGGCAAACCATACGGTGGCATGGCATATAGCAAAAAGTACGGACACAAGACGTATGGCATGCAGTACCTACCGGTGTATATACAACCTCCGAAAGGTATCGGTGAAACGTTATTTCTCAAATGAATATATTTCTATATTGCGTGGAAAGGACTGTGTTTCAGTATTGTCAAACTGATGTTTTAATTGTCTTGTACAGCGTCTGATGAGTGCGCTGGTCAGTTTGTGTGCACGGACGGTGGGGAGTACGGCAAGGCGGAATGTTTGGCCGCCAGTCGTGTTTGTGACGGCCACAGCGACTGTAGTAACGGGGCGGACGAGCAGGGATGTGGTTGGACTTCTTTATTACCTGGCTTTGTTTTGTTGGTTCTGTTGTAATGCATAGTTCCACATATTTTCAAGCTCCACCCATTGCGGTAGATTTTCTTTGATCATGTGATAAGGTGTATCACTAGCAGAAAGTATGGTTTCTTTTGTAATTTATAGGATAGATTGTCACCTAACAATATAACCCTAATCCATTGGAATAAATTGAACAAGCACTGTTATAAATGATCATGTTTGACAGTTGCGGAACTATCCATTGTCGGGGACATTTTGTCACGGTGGCCTTCAGTTTATTCCCTTTTTTTCTTATGCATCACTTGAATTTATAAAATGTATTTCCTTACTCTTTATCAGCATGGAAATTACATGTTAACAATAATAGGCTCTTATTATCGTAAACATAAACACACATTCTCCTAGACGAACACACTCATGCATGCTTTGAAATCCTCAGTCACTGGTTATTATTCCAAACGAATTGCTCAGTCATTCATGATCTTCAGGGTTGACGGCTGATCACTGCCACAGCATGGGGATGATTCTATGCTCCGACAGGAAGAGGTGCGGACGCCTCTGTGACGGGAAACGTGAATGTAGTTACGGAGAGGACGAGCAATTATGCCGTAAGACTCATTTGATTGTATGGCCTTGGTTTAAAACGCAGGGTGCCACCCGTTTCAGGAATAGCTTTAGCAAAGCGAGGGCTGTTATTGCCTTATGTCTGCTTTGCCGTATGGTGCGTTCAATTGTATGTAATGTGTTTTGCAAACGTTAAACATCAACAATTAATAAGATGATGTCCCATGCAAGCTGTACCACAATACTCATATGCTGGAATAACGTTAGATATGAAATTGGAGATTTGCCATTTGCTGAGGGCGTCGGTGTTGTGACATGTTTCAATACCATTGATAAACTTACAAACCGAGGCTGCCATTTGCACGCATTACTCAACACTTCTGTCTCAGTTCCAATTAAACTTTAAACAAAAACATATATCAAACTCTTATTATACGTTTGTGAGGCAACCAACAAAAAACATCATTTCCACATGTTTGTTTGAAGTTTAAACATAAAACAACACACTAATGTTGAACAAACGCACATACAATCCTTCAGCGTCTACATGCCACTGTGGCCCGGGTCTGTACCGCTGTCATGACGGGGTGAAATGTCTGAGCCCATCCAAGGTGTGCGATGGAGAAGCAGACTGCCCACATGGCGAGGATGAAGTGAACTGCTGTATGTATCTACACTAGAACCTGGTTCTTTATAACAAGCTTCCTAGGTTAGAGACTTGACTGTGCAAATCTTATGTTTCTGTGAATCTCGAAAGCTTGAAATGCCAAGATTTACCAATGTTCTTGAACTGTCTTAGATCATTTGCGACGGAAGCTGGTATATTGATTAAGGCGTTTGTGACCTACGTTTACGTATGCTTATCCTTTAGCCCCCGTGTGCATGTGTGGCGAGGGCGGGTACCTGTGTGAGGACTCGGACCTTTGCCTTGAACGTACAAAAGTCTGTGATGGAAACGAAGACTGCCCAAACGACGACGACGAAATTCACTGTCGTAAGTGAGAAAATCGGTTTATACATTGTACTTTAATTACTTTATTATACATGTATGTTGAATCTAAAGGTCTTTCTCATAGACACATTGCAATGTACTTAAATAAAATTTCGAAATATTCAAGCTGCAAACGGAAATGTTATTCACGTGTATGTGTGATAGGGCTATACCTTTTAATGTAGGTGTAATGTGTTCTATGTTTCAGCACCAGGGTGCAAATGCAGTCCCACACAGTATCTGTGCGTAGGAGGATTGCTATGCATCGATGCGGTAAACATTTTTAGGGTCTTGTCTATATGAACTTGCTATCAATTATAACTAATTACAGTGTGTGAATTTGACGCAACTCTTGTACAAAATGTATTTACATACTGGCATGTATTTGATTGTTAGTGCTAGTGGAAGTGGGGAAAATGTGTACTATAATAACCTATTTGGCGATATGTTCAAATAATATGGTCTTAACGCTGAGTAACATAATTGATGTTCATGGGGAGTGTTAATATATATTTTCATTCATAATCTGCATAGTTCTATAAACCAACAAATGGATCTAACGTTTGGACTCAACAACTAGCGGTTGAAGGCAAGATGATGAGAAATGAACTGGGTGTTTTCCAATAATAATGAACGCAATGAGAAAAAGTCAATTATTATACTTAAATGATCCAGACATCAGTTGATTTGAAGATCAGAGTTTTAAACATCATTACTTTGATTCGTTATCAACGTTTTCTTCTTTTATCATTTTTTTATATATTTATTTGTTGAATAGTGAAATGTTGAAAAATATTGTTTTACTATTTAAAACTAACATATTAAAATACAAAATGATAATACTTTCTGATGGTTTATGTTAGTGGGTATAAAACAGGCAGACAAAGAGCCGTTTAGTGTGCATGCATGTAATATTTAACGTTATGTAAGCGTATTTACCAACCTGAGAACATTCGTGCGTCAAATTTCAGGACCAGCTGTGTGAAGAAGGCCCAGGTCCCTTTGACTGTCCGTTTGAAGACGACGAAGATTGTGCGATTTAGGAGGCCAAACTCTTCTTCTTTTATTCATTACGCCCATACGCGTGTTCCATATCATACAATACTCAATAGTGTGTCGTTGTACATGTACATAAGTATGTCCCAGACTCGCTGACTTGTGTGCTTTTTGTCAAGACTGACAATGAACCATGATTGCGAATGTTCAATATTGAATGTATGGAAAAGCGTATGGATTCTGAATGAACATAAGTTATTAAACGGTAGTTCGCGTTATTTTTATTATCATTTTTAGGTTTTTAAAATAGATGGTAGTTTATGGCAATGAAGGTTCGTTCCTTAACGCAAATTTGGCTTTTCGGAAATGATGAAACACTAGGAAGTGAACAAACGCTTCTATGCAATTTTCAAAAACCACATATATATGTTTGTGTGTATGTATGTGTCTAATTACAGAGGGTGAACCCCCCACCCTTTGGTATGCAGTATTCAGGTTTTTTAGATGGTACACAGTACGCAAAGAATTGGTACGCAGTACGCAAAAAATCCTGGTATATCTAACGCAGACACCAGCTTTTACTTTAAAAAAGTGCAATTTTCATCAGAGAACACAACAAATGTGGCAACATGTAAAACGAACTCTCAATTTTTCGCATACTTGCGCTTATTTCGAACATGTCAACATTTAAACGACTAAACATGAATTATTAGGATCGAAACATTGACAAATATCAAAGTGTATATCCAAATCAATTAGGGTTGCGTTATTGGTCGGTTAATCTAACATTAAGTGAAAATATCCATACACTGAATCAGCTGGGCACACCGTTGTTCTTTGATTGTATTTTCGCAATTGTTTTGAAAGTTTTATATATTGATCTTGGGTTAATACTCATGATTCAGTCGAGGAAAAACTAAGCAGAGAGAAGTATTTTCACAATAAGACAATGTTATTAAAGTAGCTAAACAGTTCTGGTCTTAAATTCAACTGATGAAAGGGAAAGATCTCGTATTTTGTTGTATCAATCTTCTTCAGTAAGCTTTTCACGAAACATTGTGCAAACAACATAATGAGAAATGTATCGCTTTTCTACAAATCAATTTGATGAGGAAATGTTAACACATTCATATCGCCTGTGGTGATATTAATGTTAGATGACTTCACGCGAGTATTCATTATTTTTGTTTACTTATTGACTTAAAATGTATAAACATTTATTTTACATGCACCATAGCTTTCACAACGTTTTAAATTCTTGTATTCATTTTACTCTACAACGTGTTAACGTGCCTCTTCTCTTTGGTACACAGTATTTAAACCTGCTTAAATCGTGGGCAGAACGGAAACCCCGACAATAGTATGATCGTAAATCATACTATGTGTTAGATGAAAAATCGAGATAACTTGCTAAAGCATATACATAATTAATTGAATCCTTTATTTGAAATGCTTTATATGTATTTTTATATGTGTGTTCAAAAACCCAAAACATTGTAAAGACAAAATGTTTTAGGTGACTGGATTAAATATTTGTGACACAAACATTTAAATGAATCGAGACAGCTATCAAAGTTTTGATGGGAAACAACTCTGAATAACTAACATAACATTGTGTTTCATGATTATATGTCCTGAATTATTCTACACTGCAAATAGTCTCTAGCTGTGATACTCAATTACGTTTTACGTTGCGTTTACACTTGTCGAGTATCAGGTTCTTGTCATCTTGTTAGTCAACCAGTTTTGTTTCTAGTTTAAGAAACGCTTACTCTCGGAGATAATGGAACCAATGCATGGTTCTACATTATTTTATCTCCGCCCACATTTGCTGAAATCCATTGTTCATGTGATAAGGTTTATCACAAACAGGAAGCTTTCTATTGTATATACTAGGTCAGATTGTCACCTGACATTATATCCCTACTCCATTGGA
>Ga0224511_10002965_pt1 | contig 11883 bp, 8 predicted proteins | sample SF_May12_sed_USG_2_FD_169988 | JGI IMG/M metagenome (GOLD analysis project Ga0224511, IMG submission 169988) | Sediment microbial communities from San Francisco Bay, California, United States - SF_May12_sed_USGS_8_1 | ecosystem: Environmental > Aquatic > Marine > Sediment | place: USA... | reverse complement strand
ACTTACTTTACAGAATTTATGGTCCACATACGACAAAATTTGTTGTTTATGCCTCCATTGTCACCGCTCTCCATGAAATCATCGACTTGAAGCACCGATCTCCATGGATCAGGTTAGACCCCTTGAAGAAATGACAGATGGCAGTAAAGAAAAAATGATGCCGTTATTTTGGTTGCATTGGTTGTATGCACCAAGTTTGGTGTCAATAGGCCAAAGCAAACTTAAGTTATTGAGCGGAAACTTAATTTCTATTTTTAGTAACAGTGACCTTGACCTTAATCATATACACCTGGGTAGCAATCTCAAGCTGCGTCTTGATGTAAGCTACCTATACAGCAAGTTTGGTGTCAATAGGCCAAAGCAAACTAAAGTTATTTATTGGAAACGGAATTTCTATTTTTAGTAACAGTGACCTTGACCTTGATCACAGACACATTGGTAGCAATCCCAAGCTGCACCTTGATGTAAGCTACCCATACACCAAGTTTGATGTCAATAGGCCAAAGCAAACTTAAGTTATTGAGCGGAAACTTATTTTCTATTTTTAGTAACAGTGACCTTGACCTTGATCACAGACACCTTGGTAGCAATCCCAAGCTGCACCTTGATTTAAGCTACCGATACACCACGTTTGGTGTCAATAGGCCAAAGCAAACTAAAGGTATTGAGCGGAAATTTAATTTCTATTTTTAGTAACAGTGACCTTGACCTTGATCACATACCCCTGCGTAGCAATCCAAAGCTGCACCTTGATGTAAGCTACCCATACAGCAAGTTTGGTGTCAATAGGCCAAAGCAAACTAAAGTTGTTGAGCGGAAACTGAATTTCTATTTTTAGTAACAGTGACCTTGACCATGATCACAGACACCTGCGTAGCAATCTCAAGCTGCGTCTTGATGTAAGCTACCCAAACAGCAAGTTTGGTGTCAAAAGGCCAAAGCAAACTTAAGTTATTGAGCAGAAACTGAATTTCTATTTTTAGTAACAGTGACCTCGACCTTGACTACAGACACTTGGGTAGCAATCCAAAGCTGCACCTTGATGTAAGCTACCCATACAGCAAGTTTGGTGTCAATAGGCCAAAGCGAACTTAAGTTATTGAGCGGAAACTTAATTTCTATTTTAGTAACAGTGACCTTGATCACAGACACCTGGGTAGCAATCCCAAGCTGCGTCTTGATGTAAGCTACCCAAACAGCAAGTTTGGTGTCAATAGGCCAAAGCAAACTATAGTTATTGAGCGGAAACTGTATTTCTATTTTTAGTAACAGTGACCTTGACCTTGATCACAGAAACCTGGTTAGCAATCCCAAGCTGCCACTTAATATAAGCTACCCATACAGCAAGTTTGGTGTCAATAGGCCAAAGCAAACTAAAGTTATTGAGCGGAAACCAAAAGTTGACGCACGCCCGCCCGAAGCCGCCCGCCCGCCCGCCGCCAACTTCAGCATTACAATAACCCGGTTTTCGTTGAAAACCTGGTTAAAAATAATATAATTAGTTTTGAATTTAAGACAGAAAGACAGTCAGGCAGGCAGACAGGCAGGCAGATGCATTTTTTCTTCAAATTTATAAACATTAAGCATCTTTGACTTTTATCAAGTTTTATCTGGAACATTCTGGAATGAATGTTAATTACTTTGTTTGCGGCAAAAACGATGCTTGTAAAATTATGATATTGAGTATTAGGACACATGGCACCGCAGAAGGAATTCTAATTACCTTTTTATTATACCCCACCAAAGGGTAACCATCTGCAAAATGTAGCATCATTATTGAAATGCATAAATGCTATTTTAATGACTGGCTTCATTATATTAACATTCAAAAATTGAATAGCTCAAAATGTTTTCTTCTACCCTAACTAGTGAATGTACTGTGCAATTACTTTACTTTGATCTATAGTCATCTACATCGCTTCTATTAAAAATCAAAGGTTCTATAAATGAATCTAGTGAAAGTATACAAGTATACATTTCGTAAATCACGTTCTGTTAGACAGTGTAGTGTTGCTAATAGCAGGGTAGTGGATGTGTCGTTTGCCATTCATTAAACACGGCACTATAACCAGGAACACCAGGAAGTATCATTAGGCAAGAGTGTTCCCTGGCCTAGAAGCACTTGCATAATCCACATTACTCGAAAACAAATATGCGGAAAACTATGTAATTGTCTTGTTCTCACTTAACAGATGTGTTTGTTCAGGCACATCTTATAGTTAAATGATCAGCGTATAGTTATAACATTTATCAATCGTATGGCTGACATAAATTGCTTGGCACAATGATGAGAGATATAAAAGTTACAGTAAATGTAAAGTCATAGGTTTTAATCAATCATAGCTCGATTGTTAAAATATTTGACTGTAACTTTAGTATAAACCTTAAAGATATGCGTGTCTTATGTTGTTAACACGTTTGACAATTATCGTTAAATTAACGAAAACAGAAAGTTAATCAACAATCTTCCAATTACGAGATGTCTGCAACGATCATGGCGCCGTTCGCTCGTGAGCCAGATGCGTCTATTGGGTTCGTTCCTGGGCTTATAATGTCAATTGTGTTCGTTCATGCGCTTGGGGTGTCATTTGTGTCCGCTCGTGCCCTAGTTGTGGCATCGATGTCGGCTCGTACGCTAAAAGTGCCAATGGTGTTTGCTCGTGCGCTCTGAATGTCATTGGTGACGGAACGTGTGTTAAAAGTGTCAGCGGTGTGCGCTCGTGCGCTAGAGGTGTCAATTGTGTTCGCTCGTGCGCTAGGAATGTCAAGTGTGTCTGATCGTGCGCTAGGAGTGTCAATGGTGTCCAATCGTGCGCTAGGAGTTTTATTGGTGTTCGCTCGTGCGCTATGCGTGTCAATGGTTTCTGCGCATGCGCTAAAAGTGGGGATGATGCTTGCTCGTGCGCTTTGAATGTCATTTGTTGGCGGCACGTATGATAGGGTGTGAGTGGAGCCTCCACGTGTGAAAGGGGTGTCAATGGTATCAGGACATGGGCTATGGTCGTCCTTGGTGTCCATACGTATACTAAGTGTGTCCACTTGTGCGCTAGGTAAATCAATTGTGTCTATAGCGTTCACATAAGCGCTTAAGGATAAAATTGTGTGCTCTCAAGCGCTACTTGGCATAACAAGTATCCGCTTTTGAGCTGGGTGTGTCAATAGTGTGGTGCACTTTATTTCAACAATCGTTGATGAGCGACGCGTTTCACCATAAAAGCTGTACTATCTGAGAACTTCCATTTATCTCCACATTTTCCCCCTTATCTCAGTATTGTCGTCATGCAGCACATAGTTAAGTAAGAAATACAATTTAGGCAGCTTCCACTTCCATGCATATCGGTTTTATTAGAAATTATCTTAGAAAAAACATAATATAAATGTAAAGAGTGCATGATTAGCTTAATGATTATACCTAAATGTGTCCTTGACATTTACCGAATTACTACGTTGAAGATTTTTGTCAGTATTCGATTAACTGTGGTAATTATATAATGCATAAATCTAATCTTCTAAGAAGCACCTCTCTGTGAAATGATTGTCGTCGTTATAAGTATTATTAATTATGATTACAAATTAAGCTCACATGCCAATGTATCGTGTTTCACCAATATATCAAGAAAAATTGATGCTTAGTTTAGAGGGTTGCTGAAACAAAATGCCAGCAATATAAGAAAATAACATTGATAACATCAAACGTTCGACAGTAGGAGGTAATGTTTATTTGTTAACTGTAATTTTCAGTTTTTTATAACAACTAACATCATACGTCATGTTACCGTAAAATTTGAGATACATAACAATTGAGACACATGCATAATAGTAAGTGAAATCAGTGAAAAGCAAATCTATTTACATAAAACAAAGGTTCGCATTTATTTACCTTATACACATTTTGTTATATTGTTTCAATATTATCATTTAAATCTTGATTAATAAGGAAGTTATTTCTCCATTTGTTATTTTGGTCTATGTTTCGATGAACTATAATTGCAACCGTCTATTTCTGTTTAGTCGCTGGGTTCATTGCTATAACGTTTAATGACAGCATCAACGAGATCGACACCGCGGGAATAAAACTTAGTTTTGTTATCTAAGACGGCGGATTTAGTTTACATGATGTGTGTCGGGAGCAGCGTGATTATCCGCCCTGACGTCCTAAATGCAGCAATGAGTGAAAGGTGCATTCAAGCCAAACTTATCGTGTTGGTTCAGCATAGTGTTGGATTATACAAAGAGTATGAATAAAACTTGACATGTAGATTTATCTGTGTTTTTGCAATGTAAGCTACTCAGTTAACTCTGTTTAAACTTTAAAACCTTTTATGTTTTAATTACATTTTCATGTTTGGTTGGGAATTTCGCTGACAAAAAAGGGTTGTACGTATATATCTTGAAAATATGTTAACCTTATAATGTTAACATGTTCCACAAAAATCAACAAATCAACAAATATCAACATCAATAAAAGCTCAGCATCTTGCCACGATCATGCTGATCTACCATCGTGGATGTTTGGCTCATTTGAAGACACCACTGGCATATCACATTGGTCAGTCCACTTAACAAGCTTGTCTGGAAACGTACATGTAGTAACCAAAATAGAAATAATGCATAGTTTCACATTTCCGCCCACATTTGCTGAAATCCATTGTTCATGTGATAAGGTTTATCACAAACAGGAAGTTTGCTTTCTATTGTAAATACTAGGTCAGATTGTCACCTTACAATATATCCCTAATCCACTGAATTAAATTGACCATGTACTGTTATAAATGATCATGATTGACAGTTGGGTAACTGTCCATTACGTCCTAAGTTACTAACTATTTTATCATAACAGTTCTGATGCACACTTAGCTCAATGCCGTCCATCCGTTGTCTTAAAAACAAATAAGAAGTTCCCATTTTTAAAACGATTAAATTAAATGATTCATCTATAAGAATTCGATCACATGAGTTGATTAACACTTTCACTATTCAAGGTAATACAAGTAACCCTTAGCCACCATGTCATAGACCAAATTGGACGTGTTTATTTCTATGCGAACCATTACTACAATTTCCAAACTTACACATCCTCACTTTATTTTTAGTAATTAATAAATTTCGAATCATTATGTACATTGTAACTTGGCATAAAACATGTGATAGCTTGTGGATTCTGATGTTCCTTTTAACGTCACATATTTTAAACATTCATGTCAGCATGCCGCGAAGCTTTGACTAACAGATGTGAGAAATAATATTTTCCTCATTAAAACTCCAAGGTTTATACTTAAATACGCCAGAAAGATAAAAACAGGAAGAGAATAAGCTCTTATTATAACTGTACACCAGGTTGTTATTGGTCTAAACGTTATAACTACTTTCCACATTTCTCGTGAAACACGATGGTTTATGTGTTGATTGCTTAAATGTTATGTATACACACGTGCGTGAAACAAACCGAAAATTAACAATATTTTTTATGAGAATATAACTATTTCTTAAACTATTTCACGACCTATTTTATGTTATATATTATGTACCCACCAGAGATTTGTTTAAACAATTTATCTTGAAGTCAGTTGATTGAATAGTAAAATGATATGTACATTGTATATCAAATACATATTTAACTTTTTGTACATACTCCTCTTACGAACTGTAACGTTACAATTAATGAATATGCGTGTTATTTGTTTCAGATATTCGATATTAACTCTGCTAAATACACTTTAAATACACTTTAAACAACACAAGTGCGATATTTCCACTGTAGAAAGACCACCCCTATAGAATGTTTCTAACGAGTAAGAGAGCTAGCCACTTTTGCTGCTGAAAATGGGATTTTAGGGCTAGTTTATTCAGAAAGATTTAAAAGCCTTGGCAGCAACATTTGACAGTTCATACAACTAGGAGTATAGTTTACAAATAACTGTTATTGTCAAAAGTTTTGACGGCATAAGTTTTCGTTAAAACCTATAATTCTAGGATATGATTGTCTGAGAAAAAATATTTATATTTTAACACGAATGTGACACAGACATTTTGACCAATTGGTTTATTTGCGACTATTTCTGTGATCATTGCAACTTGACAGACACAATAAGAACAGTAGAGATCTACACATACCCGTTGAACACTCATGTGTATATTTTAAACAGTTGGTATTAAGTTGTTATCTGAGATGTCTAAGCATTTTTATAATGGCCCATTGCCGGGCCAGCCTTTTTCCCTGGATATATGGCCGATTGTCGGGATATCTTGAAATATAGTGTATGTAAGAACATTTACCGTCCGATAAGAATTAAATATGAAATTAATAATATATGTGTATTATTGTAACGAAAACCATAATAACATCTCTGTTGACTATTTCTCTATCGTCAGAAACACACATCCTTTATCAGACAAATTAATCATGTTACATAAAGAAAAAGCGTGCACACGTTTGTGCATAACCATGCTCGTGTTTAAGTCATGCATTTTACATTAACGACGTCATGCTGCACAAAGCCAGCTAACATAACATACATCTGTCTCTTTCTTCTGAGAGTTAAATTTAAAATAGCACGTAACCAAAACCACCGGAGAAGATAATGCGGCAAGTTTCTGTATCTCAGTTTGTATTTTGCATAAACTGAAATCCTACAGCAAATAAGTATTTGAATAATCGACCGTTTTGGTGTTTATGCTTAAATATTATCTCAGGACCTGTGAAATATAAAGTGTTTTCTTCCTATGAGTACATAGCTCTGCGTAAAATAAACACATATAGTAATGTATCATGCTCTCCATCATGGATAATTTCTGTCGAAGATACATTTGTTTTCCTTTGTTTTTATGTCATATTTTCTGCATGCTTAATATCATATTTGTATTTTTGATTATCAAAGTTCCATGTTTAATATGTTTAAAATATGTTATTTCCTGCCGATATATGCTGCAAGCCACTTCAATGCAGAAAATACCAAAAGACAAATGCTCAGTATTTTGTATGAACAGTATCTCGAGGACAATGGTTGATGAAACTCATAAGTCAAGCAAACATTGTCTGCTTAGTGGTATGTGGTTTAGTTGAGAGCACATGTAAGGACTCGTCAACGGCAAATAATGTATACCCAATATTATTAACAAATGATTTCACACTCTGTGATAATATAAATTGAGGAGATGTTCATAAAATATTATTATTGAGTAATAATAATTATTGTAACAAACTAAACACACATGCTAATGTAACGTGTTTTTCCAACATTTGAGGATACATTTATGCTTAGTTTATAGGTTCGCACAACCTTATATTAACAATGCGCCAAGCCAGAGTACACACTTATGTTATTGTTTCTTCACGGCAAAAAGAAGCATTAAATTAATTTTAACACCTTATCTTGAAATCAAGCAATTGATGTTGTACAACATCATTTATCAAACACATATCAATAGTTTTTGTTGAAATTGCACATAGTAAGAGCAAGTGTAGCTCTTTCAGTTAATTAAAACAATTAATTGATTGTTTGATTTCCGACAAAAACGCTTGTACATGTATAAAGCTTCAAAATATGTATATCTTTTGATGTTAACTTGTTCCACAATAAACAACATCAATAAAAGTTGGTTATTTTGCCACGTTTATGCTGATCTACCATCCTGTTTTGTTGACTCATTCAAAATCCTTACATTACAATGGTTGATTGTTTGGTTGCTTGACGTCGCTCACAACAATGACTAGATCATATTCAAGTAACCAGCATTCCTGAAACTCAAAACCTTGATATATTTACTCCACAAACAACTTACTACATTATTGCATTATTCAGAAGTGAGGGACAACAAAACCCAGATTAACTCAATGTTTTGTATTCACCCTAAAGGAAACCTAAACAGATACTCTTAAAAGATTCAAAATAGAATGAAATGTTTTACGATTAGTGTTCTCTTAATTAAATAGAGTAATCACATATATGTTTGTTAATTAACAATGTCACGTTTTAAGGTCACACTCTTTCATAGTCAGGATTGGATTTTATTCTGTGTATACCATATCTATAAATTCTAAACTTATTTAAACTAACTCCATCCATATTATAATATATTTCGACTCAGTTATTAACTTGGCATAAAACATATAATAGTTTGTGGATTATTATGTTTGTTTTAAAGTCAAATATTTTAACCAATAATTTCGACATGCCACGAAACGTTGCCTGACATGTAAGTAATCATATTTCCTCATTAAAACTCTAAAGATAATCGTCAAATAGCACAGAAAGATAATAAGAGGAAGAGGACATGCCCAGCAACTCTACATCAGTATGTCATTTGTTTTAAGTTCTAATAATAAATAATACTTTCTACATTCTCATAAAAATACGATTGTTTCTGTTGGTTGCGTAATCATTATCATAGTAAGCACACCTGTGTAAAGACCGAAATATTGCTTTTCTTCTGAGTAATTTACTATGTATTGAACTATTTTACACCTGTGTATAGTTAGATTTTCTCCATTACTAAAGAGCATAACATATAAACATAACATTCTAACGGTGTAATAAATATGTACAACAACATAAAGCAGTATACATGTAAGGTACAATATTACAATAAACGTGTATATAATAGTTGTTGATAAAAGGGGCGGTTAAGTTAGATGCCTTGGCACCTTTATTATGGCCGATTTGCTAGATACCTTGAACAAGTACTATTTAAAACGTTAACTAACCGATAATAAATACATATGCATTTTTAATTAATATATGTGTTTTAAGTATCGAATACCATAATAACACATCCGTTCACTATGTCTTTATCGTCATAAACAAACTTGTTTTATCAGACAAATAAATCATAATACATGACACGTTTGTGCATAAATATGTTCGTTTTCAAGTGATGCATTTTACATTAACGACATGCTGCATACAGAAAGTTTATGGACACATTTAATACATCTGTCTCTTGCTAAAAATTAAAATAGCACGTACGTGCACAGGTGGGATTAAGGCCAATAGGAAAATCACAGGTGGAATTAAGGCCATTATTTCAGTCTGTCATTTGCATAAACTAAAATCCTTCATCCCAACAAGCATTTAAATAGTTGACAGTTTATTTAAATGCTTAAACATGATTGTAGGAAGACCATACATGTATGGATCTGTGAAATATCATATGCACTTTAAAAGAGTAAATAGTTGTGCGTAAACTAAACACATACAGTAATGTTCCGTGTTCTCTAACAAAGTATACATTATTAAACTGTTAAAATGTACAACTTGTCTTCTTTGTGATTATCAAAAATCCATGTAAAATGTTCAGATTAACTGGTTTCAGCCCAAACCCGACGAAAAAACAACTTAAACCGATAAATGTATTTTCTGAAAATACGAATATTTTGTAACTTTGTATAAACGGTATTTTGAAAGCCACGAAAGACTATGGTTGAAGAAATCTATAAGTCAAGCAAAACGTGTCACCTAACTAGTATGGGGGCAAATATGACATCTTATTAATAGTAAATCATAATTTTTTATATAAATGATATCATACAAAACTATATGGACACTGAAAACTAAATGATACTAACCCTTCGCTTAGCCTATTAAAGTTTGCTAATGTTAGCGAAGTTATAACGCCTAATTAAACCAATGAACGGAAAAGCCCTCAGAAAGCATAGCCTGCACGAGAAAACAGCAGCCTCGGTTTTATTTAAGCCATGATCGATTATTTTGCACACCCTTGAAAACACATCAAAAAGCATTGGTTCTACATAACATTCTAAGGTGTATGTATAGTAACATTTAGATTAGTTGGATATAAGGTCTTTGTGTAATAAAAAAACTAAAAGCTGTATCATGATATAGATTCAAAGATCATTGATGAAGAAAAGACGTTTTAAAAAATGGAAACATAACATAAATCATTCCTTCAGATAAGGTCCAGTGACACAATCAGACCTAGATATCGTTTTATCGTGATTTATAATTCCCAGCACTTAACTGTTTGGATGTGTATGAAGCGGTTTTTAATTGTCGTGCAAAGGTCAACAACACAAAACAAACATTGTTGCAATATCACAAACAGCTAAGGTATTTGTTATTATTACAGCTGCTATGATATGTAAACACAACAACATGCTTTCAGATTAATCAAAATTGTGCTCTATAAGACGGAATCTTAACTAAAATCATCAAAACACTGTTGTGTTACACACCCTATTACACACTTCACAATAGACATTTTGAGTGGGCTTTCGAGACGTTGTAAAACAGGAAACATTCACAATGTTTAATTTAAGCAGTCGCCGTCTTCAAATATTTATTGGATCCAATTAATCTGTCGGAATCACGTATTAAACATATGACTCTAACTATACACTCTTACCAAAAAAAGCAAGTTAGTCTTTTCCTAGGGCGTTTTATAAACATAAATGCCCTCAACATACAGCCATAAAATGTAATAAAATGTTCAAGGGCGAATATAAATAAAAAATATTTCCTCGTTATTTGCAGTAAAATATATATCACAAAAATATCAGAAACCGGTAGTAAAACCACGGTGGCGAAGAGGCTTGCAAGTTTGTTGGACTGCCACCTTTGTTCTCTATGAGTTTAATACACGTTTTTACAGGTTTATTTAATGCTTAAAATCACTGACATAGACTCATGTTTTATACGAGAAACATAAACATATCATTTTAACAACTTTGTCATCGAATAAACGCCAAACATTGTATGATATGGCGTGCTCATCTGTTCGTCCAGCACATTTATCTCATTTTCATTGGGTTCTGTAAAGTAAACGTTGTGTTTGGCCAAGTGACCCTTTGATATTGCATCACGTTCATTATGCAATAAATGACGTTTTGGATTGGGGTCTGCCCTCACCAGCACACAATTTCTATTTTAGTGTTTTGACTTACTTAATCCTCTTGATTCCTTCTGTAACATAGGGCCGCAACAAAGCTCCTCCAACGCACCCGGTTCTGGCTTGTTTTCTTTAGCTGCTCCCAGGACATCCCGGCATCTTTGGCCTCTTTGTCTGTGCTTCTTCGCCAGGTATGTCTAGGACGCCCCACTTTTCTGTTTCCCTGCGGGTTCCAGAAGAGGGCCTGTCGGGTGATGTTAGAGACAGGTTTCCGTAAAGTGTGCCCGATCCATCCCCACTTTCTTTTCAGGATTTCCTCATTGATAGGTTGTTGGTTGGTCTGGTTCCACAATTCTGTGTTCGAGATTTTTTCTGGCCATCTGATTTTCTTGATGTTACGTAGGCACTTGTTTACAAATGTTTGAAGTTTATTTGAGTTTTGTTTTGTAACTCTCCATGTTTCAGAGCCATACAGCAAAACAGATTTTACGTTGGTGTTGAATATTCTGATCTTGTTTGCACAGGATAGCGATGCAGAATTCCAAATAGACCGTAAAGTGTTGAAAGTATTGCGAGCTTTGTTAATTTTAGTGTTTTAATACATGATTATTTTTCTATTTGCAACATTGTATGTAAGCGTTACATGCATTCCTCTTCTGTAAAAGGTGATGCTTAACACCTCATAATGAAGTTATTTACAATTATACAAACATAAAACAAAAACGAATTATGTTATGCTATGGTCACAAAACATCTACGGGCACCGTACGGCGTCTATTTCACCGAAAATCGTACGATTCTACGGCGCCCGTACGGTGCCCGGCCGGCGGCAGGAAGAATCGTACGATTTTTTATAATTTTTTTAGACACCGTACGGTGCCCGGTGAATTTTAGGTACTACTTAAAATTCCACGGCGCCCGGCCGGCGTTTTCACACATCGGACGGGCACCGGACGATTTTTGTTTAATATTTATATCGTACGATTCCAACGGCGCCCGTCCGGGCACCGTACGGTGCCCGGCCGGGCATCGTACGAT
>Ga0224511_10002964_pt1 | contig 11886 bp, 4 predicted proteins | sample SF_May12_sed_USG_2_FD_169988 | JGI IMG/M metagenome (GOLD analysis project Ga0224511, IMG submission 169988) | Sediment microbial communities from San Francisco Bay, California, United States - SF_May12_sed_USGS_8_1 | ecosystem: Environmental > Aquatic > Marine > Sediment | place: USA... | reverse complement strand
GTAATGACGCACAGAACGTTTTATTATTCACAATTTTGTTTTGAAAACTATCAGTTTTATTTTACCACAATAGGTGATGCCTATCAGATGAACATCTCTTTATGACTTTAGATACTAACGCGCCTAGGAAAGCGCTTATACATCGTGTAATATTTAAATGTTTTACACAAATAAGATAGGATATCAAGCGAAACAAAAGACGCATCAAGCTTGAGCTCACTATCTAGGAAACTGTTTCGGTTGTCCAGATCCTAACGTCATTAATTTTGTATTGCAATTAAACATAATGGGGTTGTAATAATGCAAAACTTTATTGAATCACCATTAAGTCATGTATTATTCATTTTATTTTAACTAGTATTTATTGAAATTATTTGCACACTATAACATATGAAATTTGCATTTTCGCGAATATGACTTTTATGCTTGTGTCGGAATACCGATAAGTCGACATTGAATGTTAAAATATTTATTTATAAAAAAACGCTAGGGTTCTTCGATGGTGCAACATCCCTCAAAACTATTGATGAACAGCTTCGATAAAACCCAAGCTGCTATTTTCTCCAAGGCAAGCTATGCTTCCAGATTACTTTCCCTTTCTCACAGACTTGTTTAGGCCCAATTTTGTTTGTTGCTTTTATTGTTTGTGTTGTGTCTATTCATCATGGAAGGTTTAATGAATTTTCTTTCACTAGTTTCTAAGCATATTTGCATTTGATTGGTTATTTCTAGTACAGCGTAAAAATAAATAAAAAGAGACTCTTTTTGTTAGTGACTGGTATAGTTATGATCATTTTGTTACAACTCGCCCACTTTCTAATTACTATGTCAGGACTGATGTTGTTTCGTCATATTGACAATAATGCTGTATTTTTCTGAGGAAACATTGTGGACGTGACACTTTTATTTCGACTTTGTTGGTTTTTATGATAAGTGTATCTAACTTATATTTTCAATTAAAACTTTGTGGTAAAACTTACACGGAAATAGTGTTTCTTCGACATTGCGCGTACGATGAGTAAGTGGAGCTAGTTTAAATCGTTTATAATGTGTTCTAGCAACAAAGACTTGTGTCTGACCTTGGCACGGTGTCAATTTTAATGACAGGTATGCAAAACAGTCCTTTTGCAAGCAGCACAGACAAAAACCTGTTCACCCATTGGTGGTCCCGGACCATCATCCCTCGTCAAAGATGGGCCATTATTCCGGCAAGATTCCGCCACGGCCCGGATTGTGTGTAACTCGAGGCCCGCGCGTTATCAGCCGCCCCAGTCAATAGACTAGAAATAGTGGTTTATTCATTTCAAATGACGTTCAGATAGAACATCATTTATTCAAATTGAGAGAAGTTGCGATTCTTTGGCGAAAAGTAACATTATGAAAATGCTAATAATACCTAATGTGATGGTTATCTCGAAAAAATAACAATTTTATCTAGTTCACACAAATGCGTTTTATTCATTGGAAATTGAATGTGAAAGATACACTAAACGGATAACTCATATTTAAAACCATCTGTTTATTCAAAATGATTTAAAATTTAAGATGCATATCAAATAAACGATACATTCAGACTCCAAACAATGGTTTCATTCCGTGCATAAACAAAATTTAAGCAGTTTCATTTCCCGTAAAATTCAATACCACGACGACCATTTCTATTAAATCGACTGTCATCTAGCGACATTGTGAATTTAGATAGGTATTAAATGCCAGTTCGGTTGCTATTGTTACAATTTTATTATCTTTTTTGCACCGTATGGCTGAAATGCGATAGTTTGTGATGATTTCCAACATTCACTGTCATAAATGTTTGTAAGGTTTCAACATGGAATTCTATTTCACTGGAGTTAGTTATCATGTTGCACAGTTTCACTACAGGTGAATAATAACTCTCTTTGTACTTTAGAAACGGCCTTTTCGAAAACGAATGTATCCTTAAATATTATAAGTTTCCATTTGTGCGTGCATTCTTTGGATTCTAGTCATGGTTATATGCACAGCGTTGGTTTATTCCTGCATTTTCATCGGCATCTCATTTTCCTTAATACGACTGACAAAACTGCATTCAATTACTAAATAAGTGTGAATATACATTTTTCTTTTAAGTTGGTTTGGTCTATTCCTTTGGGGGTTTGCAATTATCAAACGAATGAGCATTTTCATTAATTCAGTGAAAACTTGTAAAGAAAACGTGCCAGTAATTTCATTTAATTATCCATTACTTGGCACCAAATGGCGTTTAAAATCTTCGGTACAAATCAGATAAATGAACCCGTTTAAGAGACAAAAGAAAACACTAGCACATAAATAAGACAAAACACTTAACCATTATTGCATTTGGGAAATTAATTGTATTTTATTAACCGGTTCTTGACAATAGGTATTTAGCCCTGGTGCCTGAATCGAAATAAATAAAAACATCAACTGATTAATCTAACGACTTTGTACCAACTTTCTACATTTTCCTGTTCCCGAGGGCGGTGTTTCTCGATACCATCCGCGGTTTATTTGTAACTGCGACTTGGCAAAAACTCCTAAATCTCGCCAAACTCTCGCATGTCCCTTCTAGCTGCGAGACTAAGCAGAAGATTATTATTTCCGTCAATTTGTTATCTGACAAAAGATCTTTGGATTGAAATACAAAAGGAAGAGTTAATTGAAAAACATTATCAAATTTGTATAACTACATATAATTACCTGTTGGCATAGTCTTTTTCAGTAAAAACCCGTTGTTTTTCTCATATAGCTCTTTCCTCAAGCAAAATGGCATTTAACAAGATGATAGTGTTGCAATTGGTTTTCTAATTTGCTGAATGTCTCTTAAGACAAAGTGGAAAGAAAAGCTATCAGATGTTGTATCAGTGAAACATTATTTTGTATTTGATCAAATACATTTGGGATTGCTTCTGAAATAGAATTAGTCGTATTAAATGAAATTGTCGTCTGCTCACAATGTCTTTGCGTCTGTCCTTGCAGCTTTTGTAAGCTCCATTTCGTTTGTTAATTTGCGCGTTATTCCCTTTGGCCTTATTGGCTGGAGAGTGAAATTTGAATGGTAAATAACGTGTATGAAACATAATATACAAACTGTACAGTCAATTACAGTTCCATCATTATAAGGAATATGAAATATTAGACAATGTTCAGAAGAATGCTCTATCTATTTGTTAGCGAAATCCTCCGAGCATCCAGCATAACGTTCGTCCAACGCCTATTATCCGGATAAATGAAAGCTCTTTGAGGTGGAAAAACTCTATTTTTGAATTAACTCTTAATACAACACTTTCTGTGAGTTGTCTTCTGTTCATAATGTGGTAAAACTGTATCATTACACTGATGGGCTGTTTCAGAGTTGATGTAGGAACATCTAAAGACGAGATCATTCACAGATCCGCCCATTCTGCACGGCGGAGTTAGACGATGCATTTGCAACCAGATCATTATTCATATCTAACATGATTTTATATAACACAAATGTTTGAATGTTGTTAGAGACACGTATGAGGATTAACACATGAAAGAAGTGCGGATTCATGATTCAATATAAAACACAATAGGCTGAGCCGTACAACAAATAACATTTTTGTATCACAACACCTAATTCTTTTTGCTAAATGAGTGCGTAATAATTTATAGAATTATTACGTTTGCATAAATTGGCAAAATTGAAGCATGACTAAAATGAGATGCACTTCTTTGCAATTTTAGCTGCAATCTATCCAAACACGGCATGATGTTGTGAACTACATGAACTCGTTACAAGTAACCATGTGCTCCATGCCCACAGAAAAGATTTACCATTCTTCATTAAAGCGTATACAAATGCATTCGGGATTTTTACCGCTCATAAAATTAAAATAAATAATAATAATTTGAAAATGCTATGCACCTAATGAATATAAAACAACGTTAGTTTCCTTATTTGTGGGTCTTGTTGTCCTTTCAATAACTCTGGGGTTTTTGACGATGGAATTTAACTTAAAAAGCTACGTTGTAAATTAAAACATTGCACAGACAGATGTATCATACTTTCAAAGGTTTGCTTGACAGAACGCGTTCTAAAATAAGAATTCTTTGTGAGTTCAATTAGAAGATTTACATGCGCCACAATTGGTCCCGTTCTCATGAGACGCCTTCAAGTTGTTTGGTTTAGACCTTTTATTGTCTTTAGTCAACAAAAAATCTTAACAGTCAAATATAAAAACAAATACGAGAGGGGATTTCTAGTTCAAAATGTTATCAATTTCAATGTAACCTCTTCAAGATGAGAGAAAATAAACATTTGTTTATTGGTTTTGATTTAGCACTCTCCTTATACAACCGTCACAAAAATCTAATTCCAAGACTTTAATATTGACTTAGTTTGGACACTAAACCTTTCTTCTACCATCTCAGATGCGACTTGTATTTACATAAGAGCTCGCCAGATGAAGAAAAACCATAGGAATACAGCTGACCGCTAGAAATATGAGAAAGTGCAAATACCAAAAAATCGAAATGGCTCCGTTATGTATTGTTAAACAGGTAAGAATAAACAGGAAAAGATTTTAATCCATTTTCTGAGTGTTAGTTTAGAGAGAAAATAAATGACGGATTGGTATTGAATAATACGACTCAAATTAAATATGATTTGTTTTACTTGAAAAGATTGGTAAATAAAGAAATTATTATACTGAAGATGTGTGCAAATAAAAGTGGAACAACAAAAGGTCGTGACACTAATTTGAACTCTGTAGCATGTTGACATTTGGAATATAAAGAAATAATTATCTCCGGTGTATTTAAAGTACACATTGCAACTACACGTGCCTTACATGACATCGTAGAACACAACGGACAGAATCAAGCAATGTAACATGCATAATAAATTGAAACATGAAAAACATGAAACTAGTAACATGTTTATAGTAATATGACAATTAAGTATTATACTCGTATTACATAACAACGTTTAATATGTACTATATTATTATTATGCAATGGGTATTACGGGTACCATTATTAAAATGCTTTATGAGCATGTTCTATGGACATGCCAATGGTCTACGAACATCAGTTTACATCATACTAGGGGGGTATAGAAGTCACATGTAGTTGAAACATATTTGTATCCAACAACACCGGGTGATCAAGTACAGAACTGAACGTGCAACGACTTCATTTGTCCTTAATTACTGAGGTGAGCTTATAATTTGATTATTTTTGGATATACGTTCTCATACAACTCGATAAAGTTAATATTGAATATAGAAACAGTTGGACAATGGTAGTGCGGATACCCACGGCACGGTTAATGAAGTAACACTGGTCACTTGACCAATAATTTGTACTAATGGTCAATACCAAAACCAGTGTCTCGATGTTTATTTTAAATACTCTTGAAGGTTTGAATTCTAATTAAATCAGAACATGTTATTGCGGGAACCGGATGGACACGGGCGTAAGCCAAATGTCAAATATTAACTAACCGGTGCCAGATCTAATCCATTTATTTAATTTGTTTCTTGGTCAGTCTTGTACTGTTTGCCCAAGGAACACGCTTTGTGGTAAAACTGTTTGTTCGATTCGTATTTGATAATCCGTTTTGCTTTTAATTTGTTATAATATTTCTTTATTTTAAATGGTCACGAACTGAGAAACTGTACACAGAACTGAGCCAAATGAGTGCTCTTATTTCTCACTGAAGGCCACTTTTGGCTATGTACTTCCAGAACATAAATATCAGAATCGACAACTAGTACCGTTTTTAATTTCTACGACTGTTAGGCATATTTAGAAACACCTACTGGTATAATATACTTATTTTAATGACCGCGTATATAAATAGACGGTTAAGATTACTACAATACCTTACTTAAACTTAGACACAGTACCAACATTTGCATTACCGTAAAGCTTTTTATAGTTACTTTATTTTCATTGAGTGTTAAATACACATTACTGGCATCCAAATGGAAAGTCTAGGAATTATTCATATGAATTAGGATGATGAAAAAGACATTTCCGTTGGGCCAATTATATCTAAAACACTTCAACAGAAATATTAGGATTTTTGTTTCTTCTATTTATCTAAATCATTGAGAGAAACGGCAGATATCACAGCATGGGAAAAGATAACTTCCGTCTTCAACGAGAGATAGTTGAATAATCACTGGTAGTTAGTATCAGCAATCAACAGAAGAACGGTTTACACACAAAAATAAAGCTTATTTCTATTCCATCAAATCATATAATGCGTTTATCCATGATAGGGAATTCAACATATGATTATTGCTGGCATAATTTGCAATATCAGTTGAAATCGTTAAGTGAAAATCCTACAAATCGGTTATTAAAAATAATGAATAAGATATGTAACTACATTTGTTAAATATCTTTACAGCGTAAGATATAAACACTTGTATTTAATAGGAATAACAGTGCGTGAGTAGTCGTTGCCAAGAAATGTTTAACATTACATAGTCAAAGTTTGGAACATGTACTTCTTTGGTTTTGTTGCGTAAGTTAAAATCAACGTTATTCCTTTTTGTACTCTTAACTCATAAAAAAAGAAGATTTTTCTCATAACTGGGGCAATCACACTAGTATAAATAATACGCTATAAGGTATTCACCTCGTATAGCTCAGTAGGTATGGTGCTAGACTTGTCATGGCAAAACCATAGGTGGTCTTGGGTTCGTTTTCCTCAGGCTGCAAATGAAGGCTAAGGCTACTGTTTCGCTTTCATCATTAACGTTGTTATAAAATAGTGCCCGTATATGGCTACTTTACCTTGGACTCGATAAAGAACCAGTTTTACAAATTGTTTCATGCACAATACCCGGCCCTCTTGTTTATGACCCTTTATTTCTAGAATAGTTTCTTGAACCATACTTTTGTAGTTTATTCTTGACCTCTCCATATAACAAAGTAACTTTAACACTTTTCTATGATCGCTTTTACTGAAAGATTCAGCACATGCCAAGATCCTGAAAAAGGGGACCAGACTAGATAGATAATAGAACGATGTAAAGACATAAGATAAAAGTCTATAATGATTATGTTTAATTGTTCATGCGAACATTCGGTACAGCCATTTCAATGTTTGACTACCAAACATTTGGACTTGTTGATATGAACGAATTCAAACTGTACAATTAGAGTGCTTTATACGTGCGTTAAATTATCTGCAGACTTCTTAGATGCTGTATGTCGGATGTCATTTGCAAAAACAACGATTCAATTCATTATACAAACTCAGCGATAACAATTCAATTATAATCAACCAACTCTTTTTGAACCCTTAACCGCGGTGTAAATATGGCGTGGTTTTAAACTAGCAGATTTCATAACAATAACATTTTCCACTTGTCTATTGCCTTGGGAACGAAATGACTTGGTCTGGAGTATTTCTTTAATAACTTAATTTGCGCAGATAAATTAAATTGATTAAATTTCATGGTAAATGAGAGTATTATTTAGCTTTATTTATTGATAAACCTTGGTATAAAGGGGGAATAAATGTTATCTAAATACTCGCGTTCGTTGCTATAATACGTGAACAATTCTCGAGTCAATTTAAAATACTCGTTACCAACCAAAATAGGGTTCAATTACAAAATTAAACAGCCTAAATCCCCACAACACAGAAGAACTTGTCAATCTAGGAATTAGAATTATGTGCTATCTTAACTATTATTGCTTGAGCATGGTCGTTAATTTTCCGAGTTCTGCTCCGGGGGATTACTATTCGACTGCACTCGTACCAAAACCATTTTAATTTACCAACGACCCTGGTCCAGGTTACCTTCATACTCGCGAGGTTCAAAATGCTCAGCAAATATGAAGTATTGGTATTGGTATTATAGCCAGATTTCGGGATTTCTGTAGATATTGCAAATTTGATTTGTTGGCAATTTCATTGTCAAAATGGGAAAGGGTGTTAGAAAGATGATTAGTCCAGCATTTGAAGTCAATTTAATAAATTTTTGAATATCGCTTTGTTCTCTGAATGTTGCGATTTTCTTCATAACTGAAATCTTTTTAATTCTTGATATGATAAAAATCGAATAGAACTAATCCAAAAGTTCCTCGTAATTTGTTCAATGAAGTGCCGTGACATATGCCTTATAATGCTGCGAGGTTTAACAAGTTTAGTTTCCGGATACTTGACGTCATAAAATACAAGAACAATTGTCAATAAGCTGCATTTGTTTAAAAATAATGGGTTATCTCGTGACCTAAGAACACTCGCACAAATGCATATGTAAAAACACTGCATTGACCACATGCCATGATTAGGTCCGCATGTTTTTGCTTTTTAGCACTTTTTGCTCTTTTTAACTTGAAAATTAATGGCATTTGAACCTAACGTTTAAAAGAATGTGTGTAACTTAGAAACGTGTTTTAACTTTTTCTAACGACCATGCAGATGTTTTAAATTTCAAATGTTGTATCAATTGAAAAATGATATATGATTCTTTAGTGCTCGTCATGCGCTACATTATGACGCGTTTGTTTAAACATCGACATCTGAACCATCTTTTTATCCTTGCCAAACCCTCAAACTTGAAAACGAAATAAAACATTATATTTTTTGTTTGCTTTAAGTAACCCTTTCAATCGAAATTTATTCTTCTGGTAAGACGGGCAATAAGACAAATGAAATTTTCTCGCAGTCTGTAAATCAAATTATCAAACAGTACACAGATAACTTTTCAGATCTTGCAAAAATAGTGCCTTGTAATATAATAATTTGACTGATATGAGGATTTTGTTTATCAGTATTTTGACATGGAGCATGAATTCTTGTGTTCTATTCAAACATGAAGAAATAAATCCAATAAATTGCGGGATAAAAATGAAGACATTTGATAACATTCGATATTAATTTATTTGATTTAGAGACACTTCTGAAATGATATTTTACATTTGATAAAATAACTGGTAGGTTACCCGCTGACAAAATCATAAAATTGTAACGAGTTATTGATAGAAGGCAGACAATAACAAGAGAACTTCTTGCGCTGACGACGCTCGTCTGATCTCGCCTGTGTTTGTGCAGTTTATTGGTTTCACTACCACTGTATGATGAACGTTTGTCTGTACATAAAACTGTACATTTAATTGCTTTCTTTCTTTCATTAGTGTCATTCCACATGTATGTATAACACGAATTAAGGAAAGGACAAAAAAGAATGCGAACAACTGTAGTTTTTTTAAATGCGATGGTGTTTATGTCTAATTGGGGCGTGTTTTTCGCATAGGTTTGCGTCAGACACTCCCCTAAAACACTCGAAAACAACTCTATACATGTTTCAAATCGTACGAAATGGTAGGGGGCACATACACACTGTTAGTCCGTATCTACAGCCACACTGTGTGAAACTGTGAATCATAAAGAGAAATCGCTTCAAGATAGGTCCGGAAAAACAAAAGATACAATGGTCGAAAAGGGGTCACGAAGATGACCACAAATGGTACAAACTCGACAAATAATTCAATTAGGCAGGGGTAATTGCTGTTTGCATGTTTGTTTCCGTATAGCCTTTTTCATATCATTTGTCTAAATTCAACATTTCAGACTGTCGACGCTGGTTTTCGTTGATTCTATTTGTTCTCCGGAAGACGGTGGCACTAGTGTTGAGGTGATGGATTCTTTCTTTTCGTAAACACGTAGATCTGCGCCTTGTCGGTGTTATTTTTTCTCCACGGGCCATTTTGGAGGCGTGAAGTTGTTTAATGGTCGTGATGAAGGTTTAAAAATTGAGACTTTACAGTAAGTCATACTCCAAAATTCACACAAACATGGTAAGAACATCAAAGCCAGTGCCATGTCTTATGTGAATGATAGTTTAATGTAGTACAGACAAATGTGTTTTGACTAATTTATTTAAATATGCAGTGCAAAAAAGGATTGCTGAGATGTTCTCTGATACATTTCATGTCAATTCGAAACCTTAGGAGGATTCAACTATTGTCAAGTTACTGACAATTCATTTTTACAAATATACTTCATCACATATCAAATTGTAACACTACACTGCTAAGGTATGTGAAGCAAATGGTAATAAAGTTTATCTCCTTTATTCAGCGCCGCCATGTTATTCACCTTGATGAACCCGTGTGGTCCATGTCAAGAGACGCTGGTAGTGGTACGACGTTTCGTACTCAGTGCGATTGAAGCGAAAATTGATACTGTAGTTCTGTGATTCGAATGATGTATCATCAAGTAGGGGTGCAGTTGTGTGTGTGTGTTTTTGAGTCTTGTAGAATCTGGGAAAGGGCCGTGCATTTGTTTTAATGTACACGTATACACTATGTCTTGGTCTCATTGTTTTAATTTTGTTTCGTTTTCGTTTTTATTAGTAATAAACATGCATGAATAAAGTGTTTAGTCCAGAGATAATAATTGGGCACCCACCCTATATAAGTATGATGGTAATACTGACATTTGATTGCAAGTGTGTTCACCATATTTAGTAAAATGGTCTTGTATGAGGAACTAAGTATAAAATAATATTTTACATGTGTTCTGTTCTGTGTAAGCATATCACTTAAACCTTAAAGGGCATAGAGTGTAAAACACGAAAACAGTCGTTTAGATACTAAATACAAAACGAGTCCCTTGCCCTTTAGTTTTATGGGGGAAGTATTTAAATCATAGGTATTGTCAAATATTTTGTAGTTTGCGTGTGAAGTAAACGAGAATGGTGTGAGATAAAGTTTGTTTTTTATCTGATACGCCTATCACATTTGTCACCAAAATATTAACATTTGTCTGTTTCTGTTTTCAGTATGGTTTCAGATAACATTTCATCTCATGCGGTACCTGTGTCACTCGCCTATGACTTAGCATTTTAATAGCACGCAAACATACGAGTATTTCGTACAAATTATTGTAATTCATATCTGCAGCCACTTGTGTCTCTTTTCTCAGATTCACAGCCAGATGCTTTATTGCAATGAGCTTTGTGTTACATACTTGCCATTTCCTTCGGTCCAAAATCGTTGCAGCGCATATGCATATTATTGATTCAAAGAGACGAGATCGTAATAATATTAAGAAAATGTTAATTTGTTATGATTAGCAGGCAAAGAACGTGCCGAAAGACTGATACAGGTGGAAATAAACACAGTGTGGAGCAAATCTACACAATGTACAGGTGGCATCGACCAAGTAGGCCAAGAACCGTCCTGAAAAAATTGAATTTGTATAATTATATCTAAAGTTCCGCATGTCCACACGGGCGTGAATGTAAGTAATTCGCTATTTTTACACGCTATCTTTTGAAGATATGTTGTTTTTATGTTCGTCATCTCATTGGCATTAGTACAAGTTCGGCTAATATACTATCATTTCCCTGGAACTGTAAGCCATGCGTTCTGTGACGTGCAATGTGTAATGCAGGAACAGGTGAGTATTTTATCACACATGTGAGCTCCATCATGGTTCTGGGTAATCTACTCTGCTTTCCTGTAGTTAAACATCTGCAATGCCACATTTCATTTACCTTTATCCAACCACTTTTTGTAATAGGCAAAAAATATATTGTACTATGCATATTCTAATAAACTAACTATGAACAGCATCGAACATTTTCGAAACGATCGATAATCGTGGTTGAAAGGGCAGCAGTAAATCAGTTTCCGCAATTTATTATTTTAAGTTTGATTAACACTTTAATGTGTTCTTACGCGTAAATTACGTATGTATGTTCATGAAACAATTAACCCTGATTTTGAGTCAATGCAATTATTTTTTATAAACAGACATGTAATGTTTTCCTCATGCTGGTATGTTGTGTACGTTGTGTTCCAACATGCGCCATCGCGGAACATGCCCGTTTTATTGCATGTAAATCCCGTACAAGGGCCCGGGTACAGGTGCGATGGAGTACTCAT
>Ga0224511_10002963_pt1 | contig 11887 bp, 5 predicted proteins | sample SF_May12_sed_USG_2_FD_169988 | JGI IMG/M metagenome (GOLD analysis project Ga0224511, IMG submission 169988) | Sediment microbial communities from San Francisco Bay, California, United States - SF_May12_sed_USGS_8_1 | ecosystem: Environmental > Aquatic > Marine > Sediment | place: USA... | reverse complement strand
CTGGTCAAATAAGAAAATGGATTTTTAGAATGGCCAGAAATGTTACGGAATAAGTTTCTCAGTTGACAAACTGTGTCAATATTAGTTAAATTATGCATTTAATAATAATAAGGTGTTTATTTGACAAAGTATTTAGATGAATTTGGCCAGTAATAAATCTTTAATCAGATCTAAAATAATTAAATATTCTTTTCCAAGCAATAGTCGTAATCAAATATAACTGTAAATGCATAAATTCATGTTATTGTCAGGAGCAATTCGGTACTGCCGCACTCGAAGGACCACTGGGTACAGGAGATTTCGTGGATAGTTTGCTAGGTACGTTTTCTTACAAATGTGTACGTTGATATATTATATATAGAATGTGATGTAGCTATGTACATGAAATATATAGCTTATGTTGATTGCAAATCAAACTGTAGTACTGCTACAATTGACCTGTTTCAGTTACCTCTGAGCTCGTTGTTATTTTGCCAAATACAAGATGTTTTTCCTAATGGTTAATTAATGTTGTATTTATTTGCATCAGAGGTTGACGTTGATTGCGATTGAACTTAACCCGCTTATGCGTTTTCTAATTACAAACAAAACACAATTGTAAGCGCTTGTATAATTATACCAAGCACTGTTTTTATTTACCATGGGATACATGCGAGTCTTTTTAGAGCATTTTTTCGCATAATGTCGTTCGTTCATGCGACATAAATTTACAAGGGCGAGGAATGATATAATTATTCTGATTCTAGTTATTTTCATAACTAACGTTATCCGCAGAAGATGTGACAACGACAGTTATGACTGGCCCTGAGGCTTCTTTAAGGACTCCAACGAGGGACGATGACATTACCATGTCTATCCCGCACATGTATCCATCACGTGTTGGAACCGGTGGGTCGACAACACAAATTAAATGTACAATACATGTACTTCAATTGCTATACTTATGGAACACTATTACACTTGGAATGTGCAATTGATAGGAGGCGTCTTTTGTTTATAAAGAGATAGTTATTGTTTCATTGATCGTGTTAGATTATATATTTGTCGATACAGAGATAATTATTGATCGTGTTAGGATATGCGTTTACAAATAGCAAACCAGTTAACCAGTTGGTTATTTTCAGTTCCATACAATCCCTGGCTTTATTTTGTTAGCGCAGTTGTTTATCCAATGTCTCCTAGATTGTGTTTCCAAGAACATATATGTAGGATGTAATATTGTAGCAGACTAAAAGGTCAAAAAGGGGTGGTGATGTTGTCCATTCGATTAGTACTAAATAGTTTAACACAAATTCATATGCCCCGACATGAAGATTTGTTATTCTGCCACGTACTTTGATACCACAAAAAACCGGCTGTGACTTTTACAATTAATTTTAAAGATGTTATATAGGTTTTCCCTTTCGTCAGTTTAATACACTGTTTTAAAGTCAAAATTCCGAAATTAAGCCGTAATCGTTATTACGTTATTACTAGTGTTATTACTTGACGTAACGATGTTTATACATTTGTATCGAATGACTTACCCATGCAAGAATTTGCAGGAAAATGCGAACTATTATTTGTACATTGATCAAAATGAGTGTACAAAAAGGTTAAGTATCATTTTAGAAACTTTTACTTTTTAACACTGTGTTTCGAGGATGGCGATTTTGTATGGATCTTTATTAAGATAAATTGTAGTGTACTGGAAAAGGACTTAGCAAACAATAGGGGCAACCTTCACCAGATCGAAACCACTCGAATACATGTTTGCGTTTTTTCAAGGTTAGGTTTATGTACACGACGCCTTCAATTTAAATAGTTCGTGTTCAGTTACTCCCAGTAAAAGCTGTGAAAAACAGAACGAATAAAGTCCAATGCGCAGAAACCACGTGATTTCATAAGTTAGCTGGACACACAACAAGGCGACCGAAGTCCCCGCTTCGAGGTAAAAAAAAATGGTCATTTAACATATTTACACGCGTACTGCAAATTGCAGACTAGGCGCAGTAAACACGCATTTACTTAAAATATTTGTACCAAATGTTTGTTTTTTCTCAATATTGCTCTGCTTAGGACTGAAAACGTGCCAAAGTTGTCAAATTCTTAGTTCGCTGGACACTTCTCCTATTTGCCAAGACTTTCCGGTGATTGTGACGCCGTTGGCTGTTTTATTGCGTGCATTTTCAAGAAAAATGGTCATATATATTGATCAAAGTGTATTTATGAACTTTCTAGGAAATAACACACAGCGTTCTTGACTTTGGGTGTAAAACTGTTTGAGTACACTGGACACCTAATTTTAGGATGAGTACACTGGACACCAGTTTTCATATGATTTGGAAAAGTGCATATAATATGTTTAAAAAAACTATTGTGAACACTTACGTATCTGGGCTAAATTTGTACAATAATGTGTAACGTAGTGTGAATTATTTGCACTTATTTCGCGTTTAAAACTTTCTCTTTATTTTTTTCAGCCCTTCTGAGCCATACTGTCTGCAATAAATGGTAAGTACAAAATAAAAAGACATGTAAATGATTTGCCTGGTTACACAATAAATACGTTTTTAAACTACTACAGCTATTTATAATGAATTATATGTGTAAGTGATGCTTGAATGTTCTCAGTGATTAGTTATATAAACATCGAAGAGATATTTACAGTAATGATTCTCTTTTTTAGGTCAACATTCCTCTTCTTGCATTGGTTTCACCCACAATTCAAACGAAAACTTGTTAGTTCAACTAACATGACATTGCAGATAAAAGTAAGAAATACATAACAATGGGTAAACGCGTAATAAAGTAACAATAAATAATAAATAATTATTTGTACAAAATCCAAGTTATACCAGAAGCCGACTTTAAGGTTATTTTCGATATGTCTTTTTTGGTAATAGAATATTATTTGAACACACCATGTAAAGTCAAAGGTTATACAATTTTAACTTATTTATATTTGCTTCAAATACAATTATAGTGCTTTGATATGTCTTAACATAAATTCGACTTTAAACTATCAAACATGCTCTTATTTTCAGGATGCGACGATAGAAGTTATCTTTAACTCTGTATATGGCATATAAAAGACGAACAAAACCTACTGATCAAAACAAAACGAAAAGGCAGTTAGGGCACCGATGAAAAAAATAACTCATCATTTGTTTTTATTGAATATCCTTATACAAATATCTTGACGATTATTTGTGTAATGTTGTAATGTTAGGTTATAATTCTCAAAGTATCATTGTTGTTCTAAATCTAAATCTATAGTGTTTTGTTTTCAAGTTTAGTCATCACAGGAACAACGAAACACTTATATTGTTTTGCATTGTCACCCTGTTATAAGAAGTATCCAGTCTAAGTTATGCTTTCATAAATGCATTATATTTTCACTCACTGTTTTAGTGTGGATTCTGTTGATTCTGTTGATTGTTATTACAATACGACTTACAGATTTTATGCCTTTTTCAGTATTTGTCACCTTTTTGTACTATAAATGTCCATTAAAAACTTTATACAGAGCTGATTATCAGAGCGATTAACATATTAACATGAATATGTCCATGTTATACAATTTTTGTATATGCACATTCGTTGATGTTTATTCGTGTAAGGTTGTAATGTAATGTTCTAATTATAACAGAGTTGATAAACATTACTTTTTATTGCAGATTCTTGAAGTTTGTTCATGACAAGACATGATTGCAAATGTTAAAATATTGTATTTTAAAGTACAAATACGTCAAGTTTTGCATAATTCTTAATATTGCTATTGAAATGTACTTATCTTTAAATGCATAAGTCAGCCAAGTTGCATATAAGATTGTCAAAAAAATCCTATTCAATGTTAATTGAAGGTGTATATTTTCAATATTGTTTTCCATATGGAAGTTCCATATCTCCAATTCTTATATATTAACTTTTTTTCATTGCTTTAACTGTATAATAAGAAGTGTTGCTTTTTCTGAATTTGTAAATCTGAGTGTACCCAAATAAAGATAGAACAGTTTTTGTACATTATTTATTCATTTATTATTTGGAATGTAAAGTTTCCTTGAACTTTAAATCACAGCTAATTATATTATCACAATTATTGTAAACAACAAAACAAAGAAATGGTAACGTGTTGAACAATTAATATATATGATATTTATAAGCATGGAAACAGAACAGCAAATAAATAGGTTAATACTATACGGGAAAGTTCAATTTAAACACAAAGCGTTGTTTTTGAAAAGGAAATCAAATATTTTATTGATGCTTACATTTGTACCAAGCGTGTGAAGACAAGTGTCATATTTGAAATAAATGTTCACCAACTAAATTAAAATAAAAATTAAACCATGTGTAAAAAATAAAATACAAACAGCCACAAGATTTGTTCACAGTGCCTAAGTATGAAAACAGTCGGTACAGAACAAGACTCGTACAAAATGTCTTCATTACCATGTTTTCCATATTTACTTAAATAATGTTGTGTCATCAGATGATAATAAAAAGGCAGCCTTAAATGCTTTATTGTAGGGGCATGAATTGTAAGGTAAAATACTTTTAAACAAAACGTTTAACACAATTGAAACAGCCGTCTTCATACATGTAGGTCTTCAGATGAAGATTAAGTTCGTGGTTCGTAGCGAAGTTGTGTTTACACACCTGGCAATGGATTTATTGGGCTGTTGTGTTTGGACGCCCTGAAATTATGTTTTTTCAAAGACAAAATAAGACAAAAGTATTGTTTTCTTTTTAAAGCTATGTTGTAATTTTAACAATAAATACATTACGATATCAACAAAATGTACAGCGTATGATTTATCCCGAACATTTACCATTGACTTGCTTTATTTCTAAATACTGAAGCATATTCTTGTAGCATAGTAGCACTGATCGTTCAATAGCCCGGCGTTTTACAAAACCACCAACATGATCTAATATAATTTATATTGAAGAAATGTTCAAAGAAAGAATGTTGTAAACAATGTTGATATGTCAAGTTTAAGGTCACCATGACAAAATGGCCCGTACAAAAACATTGATATAGTTCATCTAACTACGTCTTATGTAAACAGTGTTCGTCTATTTCTTAAAAAAGTAATTAAGATATTTAGAATTGAATATGCAAATTCCCACATAGTTGTTGTTAGCAATTACTGTGTGTATAAATATACGCCATCGTGTGTAAATGTCTGTTTTGATAACTATTAAAGTATTAAAAATGAATGCAACAAGTAAAGCAATTTAAAGACAAACCTGTCTTTTTTCATTTTAATGGCATTGAGAAACAGTTTGCCACACCATCTGTAGGGTGCTTGGTTTTTGTGTTGGAGTTTCTCGTGTTGGGTCACGCCAGAACGGCTTTTATACGCTTTACCACAGTACCCACACACCAATGATTCTATGTCCTGGAATGTTCAAATTAAAATATTAAAGATTGATTTATACATTGTATATTAGTAGTATATACACGTGTTCTTTTATTTTTTGTTTATTTGTGCTTAAACTATTAAAAACTGATTTTTTAATTCCGTATTTGCAACATGACAATATTTGAATAATACTATCAGTGTCTTTGCTATAATTTACTTACAATGTTTTGCGAACTGGATGGTTCAGGAGGGCTGACAAATAAAGAGAAAGACGATTTTAAAGGTAAAAAGAGTGCACACAATTAACAAAAAATAGTCCCAGATAGGTAAGTGTTCAAAATATCTTTGTTCAACATAATATATGCACTTTTCCAAAATTATATGAAAACTGGTGTCCAGTGTACTCATCCTAAAACTAGGTGTCCAGTGTACTCAAACAGTTTTACACCCAAGATAATCAAATGAATCTACACATTATTTTCACTTGCACAAGCATCTTAACTCTCGTTTATAAAAATGTGATCGCTTTTAGTAAAACAATTGTGTAGGAAAATATGTTTTGCAGTTGATGTTAAAGACTAAAGTATTTATTACATATTATCTGCTTTGCATTGTAATTGACATAGCGCGTCTATTTACCTCAAATGAAATATAGAATACTTACAGTGCGAATAATTATTAAACAAATATACGGTAACTTATTACATTAAGGAAAATAAATGAAAAATGACATTGCATCTAAATGTTTGTACATTTGTATTAAGGTTTTCCAAACAGGATCGAATATATAATAATTATAAAGACGTCTTTTTTCAATAAATTTTAGGGTTATTGTGAATTTGTTTCAATGGATAGTTTCACATGTGTTAATTTTATCCAATCAGATAGCCGGGATTTATTTGCTGCGGTATAACTCTGTCAAACTTAAACAGTAGCTTAAACTCTGATTTTATAAACCTAGCGGGGATATGTGTTTTTTTAAACCTGAAACATGGATTGTAGGAGTACAGAGACGTCTGTCCATATGGCATTGTGTTACTTTCAATGAGTTTTGGAAGTGGATTTCCGTGAAATGCTGATAAAAACCACTGATGTTGATATATTTATCAACAAATATAAGGTAAGAAAAGTCGTGTTTGAGAAGGATTTGACTATATTTACGAGTTTAATGTTATTTCATTAGCAGTGAAGCATATTTTGGCATTAACTTATCATGTTGAATGTAAATCTACTTTATAATAAAACAAGATTATTTTATAACGAAATGTTGACCGTGATGATAAGCATTAGTTGTGTTAAAATGTATGCCTATATTCACATTTTATTTAAAGAATATAATGATAATGTATCATTAATCTAAACTTCATTACTCAATAAAGAATAACAAGCTTACCTTTTTGTTTCAGTTCAAAAACGAGAAAACAGTTCAACTCAGTGAAATTCAATGAAGTAGAGGAATGAAATCTAAATGTAGTAAACAGGGCCCCAGCAGTGAGCGGTGGACAAATGCTGACATGTGAAGTAAGTTGTTTTAGTACAGTAGATCTATTTAACAATTATAATTTAATTTACACCCCTCTCTCGAAACATGTATAAACAGATAAATAAAAATAGCAAATTTATTATTCTTGATTTATGTCAATGATATGTCAGCCGTTGTCAAAAACAAATTGCTTCTGTATGCCGACGACTCGGCCATATTAGTTTATGGTAAACGCAAGGACATTATTGAGTCTGCCCTTGGTACTGAATTGGAAACTGTCAGTGAATGGCTTATTTGCAATAAACTTCCTTCCACCTTGGTAAAACAGAATCTGTCTTATTTGGGTCCAAACAGAGGTTTAGCAAAACAGAACTAAGTCTCAATATAACATGCAACTGTCATTTTATAGTCTCTAAAGATTCAGTTAAATATTTAGGAGCCATACTGGATCAGAGTCTGTCTTTTGAGGACATGGTTACATCCATAATCAAGAAAGCCAATGGTAAACTTAAATTCTTTTACAGGAATCGTGGGTATCTAACTAAGCACACCAAGCGGTTATTGGTAATGTCCCTTGTTCAGTGCCATTTTGATTATGCTTCTCCCTTTTGGTTTTATGGAATAACAGTTTAAAAGCAAACTACAGGTTACCCAGAACAAACTTGTTGGATTCATACTGAACCTGGACCCCATATCTCATGTTGGTCATGACAGTTTCTCTGATTTGAACTGGTTGTCTGTTGCTAGTAGGGTAGACTTCAAAACACTTGATCATGTTTTTAAAAAAACATTCTAAAGATGACCCTAAATACCTCATGGAGAACTTCAAACCGGTTACCTCATCTCATAACCATAGAACCAGGTTTAGAGTTCAAGCTCACGATAAGCAAGATAACTCCTTTTCTTTCACTGAAAGTGGCCGTTTTTTATTCCCAAGAGTAAAAGGATTTCGAAGATTGTCATTTGGCTGAAATGGCTGTTCCTTGTGGATTGACTTACCACAAGATATAAGGGATGTGAGCTCTGTGCATGCTTTTAAAGCTACATTAAGAAAACATCTAATGTCTAGGGTGCCTGCCTGAAATACTTCACCATTATCTGTACTCTCTTGTTTCTTAAGACTCAATGTAACACTTTTTTATAATATCACTGTAGTGTCATAATTGTATTTTTGCTTTTGAGTAACAGATGATGTTTTTTAAGCATTTGATAATTTTGCAAACCAGTGCAAGATTTCACATTTCAGTGTTTCAGTGTCTGTGTTTTTTGTATTTACAACTCTTCTTCAGACTTAAGTGTTTAGTATAATAATAAATCTTGGATAGTTGTACAGTACATTTTTGCTGGTGTATAGCTTCAGCTTTTGTGTTAAATTACACTGTGATAATCTTGTCTAGTCCTAGTATGTCTTATGTGTTAAATTATCTAATTATTTATTAATTACCTTGTCTTTCAAATATGTTGACATGTGATAAGTTATTGCTAATAATCAAAATCATTAATGTGTTTTTCTATGTCAGTTGTGTTGTAATTCTAAGGACCACAATGGAAATAAGGGATTCATTATCCCTTTTTCGTGCTATCCTTTGTATTCAATGTTAATTGACATGGACATTAATTGCTTCATGTTTCAGTATTCATGTTGTTTTAATGTTATGTTTGTACATTCTATACAGAAATAAATATATCTATCTATCAAATAAAAAGTTATTAATCACTAATCAGTACATCACCACATAACACTAGTATGGTTATGTTTTCTTTAAAAATAATGTTTTGGTTAAATATTCTTATTCATAATAGATAAATAGAATTATATACATATTAAACATTAATAAATAATTGTTTTTTAAGAATATAGGTGTACAGTCTGCTTCTTACATTATTTACATGCATGTTGACATAAAATGTTGCATCATATCTTGTTGCTCACCTTTTCTCAGACAAAATCTGCAAAATGCTCATTAAACTGTTTTTTATGTCTGTTGTGTGAAGCATGGGGAGGGAGAGCTCTTTTGTTGTTAGAATTATAATCAACTATAAAACATATTATGTTGTCAGGTACTGAAACAGAAGAGAACTTTTTATGATGTCAAATGGCTTCTTCTAAGGAAATCCAGGACTTTGTTTCATGAGAACAGAAAAAAACTGTTTTAACCATAAAACATATTATGTTGTCAGGTGATGAAACGGAAGCGAACTTTTTATGATGTCAAATGGCTTCTTCTAAGGAAATCCAGGACTTTGTTTCAAGAGAACAGAAAAAAACTGTTTTAAAGATGAAGTTTCCTGCAAAAGCAGCATATGTTTTTGAAACTGATTGTTATCATGTGTGAAATATGTTGACTAACTTGAATAAAAGTTTGTGTTGTTGACATGTATACATCTCATTAAACGATACTACATGTATATTGCACTTTTTCATATGTGTAGTTTTTTATTAGTATAACAATGTTAATGTCAAATTCATTTTAAAATATTAGTTTGGCACCTTGCACTTAAACAATGTAAATGAAACATACAAATGAGACAATTAATTGTTCACACATTCTTCATTTTTGCAAGTTGTATTAAAGCCACTGTGCTCCAGATGCTCAAATCGTAAAAAATGAAAAAAAAATTAAAATTAAAAGTAAAAAATGGTACTGTTTTGTTCAGTGGTCTAATCCATTATTACTGACCCATTAATTTTAGTGAGAAAGTTGACAGAATCGTGTACTAACGCAGTAGCCGTTAAAAATAGAAAGGATAATTTATTCAACAAAGTCACATGTTACAACACTTGCTGTTTCCGGGTTGCCAGTCAAAACGGCCCTAATCGAAACGGCACCAGTCCAAAACGGCCCAACTTTCGGTCAAAACGGCCCCAAACGATAGCAAAAATCGGTTGAGACGGCCCCAAAGGAGGATTTAATTGTATAGTCTGGGTGTGAAAGTTAACACATCTTATGTCTGACAATTAATGATGGCTAATTACGTGTGAAAGTTCTATTATACTTAAGGTTTGACGTGATGATCAATAGATAGTTACATGTAATTATGTGTGAAAGTTGAAAACTTTTATCTATCATTGTAAAGGAAGATCATTGTATAGATTTATACATTTATTTATTTAACACGGACGGCAACCATCGCCTCTCGCTGGCAGCGGCTGCAGGTAAACGCTAGGTCCTCCAGACCATTGGCGGTACTGGTCCTGGGTTCTTCCTATTTTTGGACAACACAAACATTTACAATTGAACATAACGTACATTTTGTTTATTTAATTTAATGTCCATCATATATTCATCATTTCAACAGTAAACAATGCATTGTATCCTAAATACTCCTCATTTATATGAATAGTTTGATATATTTTAACAACTCCTGTGCATTAACTAGTATGTTACCCAGGTTCATATGGAAACACAAGAATGCGTAAAGTAACTTTTAGGTTTTTTTGGCAATTTTTGACTTATTTATTTACAAGTCTCGCAGAGTCGATGCTGCCGCTCATTGCAGCGGTCACAGCAGATGGCCTGCTGCCGCTCGCTGACCTCTGCAGAGCAGAATATACACAAGTACATCCTCGATCACTATTAAGTCCCGTCAATCTCTAGCTTAATTTTAACACTATAAGAACTAGCCCGATTTAGAAATCTTATTAACCTTACACAACGCTCACTAGTCCAAACATTAACAAAATCACTTTTACAAACATTGACAAGGAAATGAAAAGAATGTAATGTTTAACAAAAAAGGAATATATTTACTTATAAAACCTACTCTAAATCCACAGTTTGTCAAAAGTGTGTCATTTTTAACGGTCACACCTCCTCTTTAATACAATAACGCGATCGCCGACAAACAACATTAAAGAACTCAATTATCGTTATATATTTTTCACACTTCTTCTTTGATGTTAGATGATCAACCGGAATTACCTTTCCAAAACAATACTGGCTTGCCGTGAACGGCAAGCCAAAAAGACAAGACCTGCTTCTTTCTACGTGTGTATTATCGTGAAGTTAAATCATTAAGATTTATTGAAAATTCACATAATAAAACATTGACCTTTCTGTTTGGGGCCGTTTTGACCGACGATTTTTTTAATATGGGGCCGTTTTAACCGAAAATTGGGGTCGTTTTGGACTGGGGTCGTTTTCGATTTGGGCCGTTTTGAGTGGCAACCCTGTTTGCGCACTTGCGGAGTTCGTATCTAGTTCGGTCAGGTCAAAGTATCCCAAATCCTAGCGAGGGAGGGCGCTTGATGTTCCCATGTAGTGTGTTCTTTAAACTTGCAAATGTTATAGATTATGACCCTTTCTTTTTACCCATGTATAGTGTCATATCAGAAAATTCCTTGGTCATATTGAACAATGGTGTCAAACATTGTAGTTTTACAATAGAATAAAGTCGGTAATGATTTAGGCAACCCTAACCTTCACGTCACGTGGTACTTGGAATAACCCGGATTATGAAATATCGTACTATCTATTTAAAGAAGGTATATCCCGATGGTAGAAACGCGAATTGTCTGTTTTCTAAGCAAAACAGTGAACATATGTAGGTTTTAAGCGATATTTTGATTCAAATAAACTATTATATGTATATGAAGAGATATTTTAGCATATTTGCACAATTCATGATTTTCTAGTATAATCTGGAGCACAGTGGCTTTAAGGTTAAAATATAAAACAATGTTTACAGAAGTCTACATTATTTACACATTAATTATAAACAGTCAAATGTTTGAAATTATTGTGGATTTACAGCTGTTTATTATGTTGACAGTTGTGCAGTGTGTTTTCAACCTTATAGACCTTGAGCCAGTATATGACATTGCTCCCCACAGGGGGAATTTTCAAGGGTATGATTTTCTTAACCCACATGGTAGTGGGCATTCACTGGTAAAAGTTTGCAAAGTTCTGTTGGGGCTTTAATGAGTTATGGGACTTTGAAATATTGCCCATTCTAATTTTCCGGCCAAAACCATTGACCTTGAGCCAGTATATGACCTTGCTCGCCCCTAGGGGGAATTTTTAAGGGTATGATTTTCCTAACCTACATGGCA
>Ga0224511_10002962_pt1 | contig 11888 bp, 4 predicted proteins | sample SF_May12_sed_USG_2_FD_169988 | JGI IMG/M metagenome (GOLD analysis project Ga0224511, IMG submission 169988) | Sediment microbial communities from San Francisco Bay, California, United States - SF_May12_sed_USGS_8_1 | ecosystem: Environmental > Aquatic > Marine > Sediment | place: USA... | reverse complement strand
ATTTTTGATATCAGCGGATAATGGAAAAGCGTAACGTCAAAATCGTACGTGACCCCCGTAAGTCACTTAAGTAAATTAAATATAATAATTTTTAATGTCTCTCTGTGACGTGGTTTGATGAAAATCCACGGTAGTGAAATTGCATAACCTTACTCCACCTAATAACCCTACTTCTCCTAACAACGCCAAAACTTAAACTCGAACATGGGGGCGTTGGAAGTTTTCTTAAGTGTAAAATGTTGGATTTGAGATTCTTGGAATTTGACTAGAATTTGCAAAGTAAAATATGACTAGACAAAAAAGGTTTGACTAGACTGTGGAAGTTTGAAGGTTAAAAACATTTTTTTCAATACTGTTACTTTTGACCATCTTTAACCACTGTAAATGAAGAATTGTCCACTTAATTACTTAAAGGTCCATTTCAACAGGCATTTTACACAAACAACGCCCACAGAGATTATATATATATTTCTTGAACGAATACGAAAAACTCGTCAAATACAAAAAATAGAGACAACGTGGTGAGACCCCCTGATTACAAATGTCAAGGTCGTATCGCGATATATCGCGCTGGGCCACGATACGTATCGTGAGCTGCCGTATCGATACTGTATCGATATATCTCCATATCGTCTCATCCCTAGAAAACAGGTGAACCTCTCATCTTTCAGACTTATGCTAGAAATTAGAATAATCAAATTGTACCTAGTGTAATTTAACCGTACAACACTTCACCCAAAACAGGTTTAAAACTGACCCGAGAGTGTCTAAAGCTCAGACACTACAATACACAAAAATAAATACAGACACACACTTTGAAAGAAGTAAAACAATATCTACTAAATGAACTTCATTTTTAATTTTAAAGTTATTCAATGTTTATGCAGTTGATGGCTACTGATATGTATAATAGTCTAATTCGCGTATATTGGAGTAAATTATCGTTGTCATGGACACTATTTGTTATTCGCTTTTATTATGGTTTTAACGATACAATGGTGAATGCATTTTTGTTTAAATTCGAAATACACATATTGGTAACATACTTTATTGATAGCATTTTGTTTTAATATAAATTTAAGCATTTCTAATTAAAAAACAAAAACTACACTTTTTTAATGTTGTACATTCCCATTTAGTTACATGTTCCCAGCGTTACAGGGGTGTGCAATCTGACAGAAATAATTAAAAGCATAGAGAAGCACACTTTCATTTAAGCGATCACTAAACTTTATAATATTGTTAAAAAAGGATGAACCTACCCTGTGAAGATGATTCTTACATATTTGGCCACGTTTATGTGACATCTGCTTACGATAGACGATTGTTCATGGTTTATTCTTGTCGCCCGTTTTATGGGTGATTTGCTAGTTTTACCATTGCGTTCTGGATCGCCTATCCAACGCAACCAGAATGAAGTTTATTCCTTAAATAACTGTTGAGGTCTATTATATTACTAGTTATTTTGTACATAAGGCTGTCATTTTAAAACAATGATTTAATTATGTAATTGTAGTCAAGGGCAAATTGTTTTAGGAAAATAAGCAATTATCCAGTTTGGTGACATTTGAAAAAACTTTAATGATGCTAGGTCAGTATCTTGATAAATTTATAATTGGTTACAAAGTTTGCTGTATGTTAAATATACTTAATACATTAGCACTGCAAAGGGAATTGCAATATGTCATGACAATTAATATGTTTTGGACGAGGAAGAACATTACAACAACAACAACAACAACAACAACAACAACAACAACAACAACAACAAGGCAAACATAAAAACACTTGTCAAAGCCAGAAATCGAACCCGGGACCTCTCTCACCGTAGTTTGATGTATACATTTTGTAACCTCTAGACCACCAATACAACTGAATGTGTCGATTGAAGTCAAGCTATTTATCTGTTTCAACGTAAAGGGTTAAAACATAAATAAACACAGCCAAATTTGCAGACTTCACGTTTTCAACAAAAATATTTTTCTGTAAGATTTTAACATGCATAAAAACTATCTTTGTCAGTTTCTAATATAAACGGGGGTAGGGTTGACTGCTTAAGTACGATGTAAGATGTAAACAAGTCTGATCAAAATATACAGGCATAGCATCTTTAATTTGCCGGGAAAGGGGCGGGGCACCCGGCGCCCTATGTATCAGTATATGCAAACAATATATGTATTTTTGTCTGATGCATAGATTTATTTAAAAAAAAATCCATATAACATGAATGTTTTTGTCTATTGTTATTGAAATTAATGGTCAACAATATGGACAAACCCATTAACTGTAACATTTTGGAAAGAAACGCGCGAGCGTTATTTGATTTGCAGTATTTCGCGTTTCTTGTTGAAAATGGCATTTTAAAAATATATGTTAGGTCTCTGTGCGATAAAAAGGATGTTTGCGTACTGTGAACCGGCCGTTTGCGTCACGATTTCTCGTGCACTACTTTTGTACGAAATTGCTTTTATTTTGCTGTGTTCTGGTCGTAAAGGGTTTGCTCAGTCGATTTAAGTTTTACACGTTCTTAAGACTGTCACAATCTCTTGATTAAAAATCCGAAACTAATGGACACACATACTTTCGAAGGTCACACGATTTAATTTTTAGTAAACACAATAGCTTATAGTTATGACGTAACTATCTTGCTAAATGATATATCGCTGCGCTCTTGTTTTACTATGCATAAATAGGTCGAGCTGTTTTATAATTGTTTAGGCACCAAAGAATTAAATGGAACGAAATCTGCGAGAAAAAGTATATATCATGTGTTTCTGATGTGGATGGGAAAATCCATTCCTCGGCAAGCCTCGTCACCGCCTATGCTGCACTACGCCCTCTTGATGGACTTATTCACACCAGGAACACATGAAATATACTAATAAGAGTAAGACATCGATTTCGTATTCTTTGTGACTTGGTCATGTATCGTTTTAAATTGATAGAGGACATATTAAGGTACCACAAAATAAGTTTTGATACACTAAATACGTTGGTAACAAAAATAAAGGTTTTCAAAAATCTTCTTTTTATGTGTGACAGACCTCAGTGGTGTTCCTTTAACATGTCATTCAACATCTTACCACTGCAACAGTCACATATTTTATAGTTATGTTCGTTTTGCCATGAACCAACTTGTCCCCTAGGTTTTTATCCGGTCGGAAAGCAATGATTGGAATTCCTCGGTAGACTTTTTTCATGCTTTCAGATCTGTGTAACTCTGTCAATTAATATTTTGTTGACTTACTTATGAAGACTGTTTTTAAATTGTCCTTTTCCATGAGTGATTTATTTGTTATATGCGGTACTTAGCATTTTGAAGTAAAATAATAATCATCATCATCATCATCATCAGCAGCAGCAGCAGCAGCAGCAGCAGCAGCAGCAGAATCATCATCATCATCATCACCACTGTTATTATAATACTTATCATCATTGTCATCATCATCATCATTGTAATCATCATTATCATCATCATCATCATCATCATCATCATCATCATCATCATCATCATCATCATCGTCGTCGTCGTCGTCATAATCATCCAGTGTATTGATTGATTTATTCTAAATTATAAGACTTTCTTAAAAAAAGCATATCGACATGTCAATCATAAGAATGCAATAACGCTTAAATTTTCATTCTAATTATGCTTTTCGGAGGACGTACATTTATACCATTTGAGGTGTAGTAAGAGGTTAGAGATCGGATTATCGGTCAAGGGTCAAATTTAGTCAACATGGTCCGGACTGTAAACTTCAACATGAAATTATTAAATTATTGATTAAAAACAATTTTGCACAAATGTTAACATTTATGATACCGATTGTCGCATTGAAAAATCATATTGTGTTCAGACGGAGGTCCGATAATTCAGTACCCGAAAACCAATCAGCCGTTCAGGTTAACTCGGCACCAATCAACTCGGCACCACCCATTAGAATAGAATCTGCATGAGCTAAACTTGTGTATATTGCTTTTCCGTAGGTAGTGTTTCATACGGTAAATATAGCTTAATGTCGTTGTTGTTTTACATGTGTACGTTTAAGATTTTCATAGTTTAACAATTTAATCTACTCTGACATCCCCATAATTATAACGTACTACGATAAAAGATACATAGACATATACGCTTTGCTACTTTGTTTGCAGTATACACACATTGATTTCCTCTCTGTCAAATATCAAATACTTAGAGGCTATAACAATTACATATTTTAATGTTTAGTTGCAGGATTCCTAAACTATCTTTAATTTGGATTAATAAAAATTCGTCTCTTGACTCAACACTTACATGTACACAAATAGACGGAAAAATGCTGTTTGCCGTGGTAAATTTTGAAGATAGAAAAACACCTTGAACATCAAGAAAATGAGGTTTCTTAACAATAATATGTAACATTTTTTATTTTAAGAACACACAATTATATTAGTTTAAAGAATTGACGTTGGTGACGTTGACGCCTTTTTTCCTGCGCTGAGATTCATTTCGCACTTTGCAGGGCTTTCTCCTCTTACTGTTTCACTTTGATAACATATGGTCTGTAAGTTGTTTGTCATACATCTGTTTTCCCATTGATTGAAATAATGTTTAAATGACAGGTAACAATAGTGTATTATTTGAATACAACAAGACTAAACACCTGTGCCTTTACATTTTAATATGCATACTGTAATACATTTATGTTCGGTAAATCGAAATATGTTTATAAATATACAGTTGAGTTCAGTGTTCTTTGTTTATAATTTTAAAGAATAAAGATCTTACAGATTTAATTTTTCGTATAAAATACATAACAAGAACAATTTTTATTACGAATTTTTAAAGAAATATTGATAACTTAAACAATAAATTCAATTAAAATATATAAAACAATATGAAATTATAATACATCTATTTTTTTTTTCACATTGATGTTAGGCCATAACTAGTTCATTTATGGGGAACAGATACTTTTTAGACAAAATATAAAGTACATTGTAACAGAAATTATAGAGCAAGATAACATCGCATCCACTAAAACAAACATCAGTATCATAGGAAGATCATCTGTGATGCCAGCGATAACGTTTTTCGGACCACGGCCTGTGTCCAAAGGAATGTGCAGTCCTTTGTGAAGCACCGTAGAAATACACGGAGAAGGGCTTCCCAGAGTCCTACATGTAAAAGAACACAAACAAAACTATGCAGTTATTCAATAGTAAACGTTTGAATAATGCGCTGATTATAACTGTTGAGGCAACGCGTTATTGATGATTAACGTAATTTCGCTCCTTAACTGCTATATCACAAAATGAAGCTGCAGCGGCGGCAGCAACAACAATAACACTAGCAGATCCAGCAGTGGGCGAACCCGGCGCGCAACTTCCCGAACGACCGCGGAAATAGGATGTTTAATGCCACAGGTGCTAAATTCCTCTTGTGTAGGTCGCTTCGCTCGCGAATTACTTTTTTTATCAAAGCTTTAGAAGAATATGGCCCACACACAGAAAATACAATCTCTACAATATCCGTTTAAACTTATGTCCATAAACATAATGAGCTTCTTTAAAGTTCATACTGTCTTTAAGTCTCAAATTAAATTATTAACAAACCAACAACTAAGAAAAGCGCCAGGTGAATTACAAACATATTATTGTATTTACGATCGACAATTAACGTTACATGATAACACTGTTGCGACGAGTATTTAAGAATATAAATGTTGCATGGAATCAGGAATTGCGATGTTCTAACGATAATGGTAATAGTTTTGTTATATAAACGAATAATATATCCAGTAGAGGTTAAAAATTAAATAATAAAATTCCACAATGGAGGGTAAGGGGAGCACTAGTTCGACTATAATCCGCCTTACCTCACCGTTGAAAAACGTTACGCTCCTCATAAGGTCAAATCCTGGGTCCGCCGATGAATAATACTAATATGGATAAAGAAAGCGTCTCGCACACAAGTCCATCATACAGCCCTCAACTTTAACTTCACCATATATAGCGTCGAGCAACTTGTCAAGAACCAATAAAGTACGTTTTAGAACGCAATATAGAAATATTAAAATGTTTCTATAACACATGTTTACGAGAACGCTTTAAATTCGAAACGTACCTACAACATCAACTGTCTAAAACACAAAGTCTTTTATACAGAGTAAATGAGAATGCTTAATGTGTACATACCATTGTCTTGTCATTTGAACAAACACTTACGACACTTGCTTTGTGTTCTGCAACGTACTAAGGCATGAATGCAGACCGAATGAAAGAATGGCTCTTTTCGCAATTTAAACGTCCACTTGAATATCATCGCCCAGCACGTTTAAATACTCCAAGCTGGTCACTGGTGGTACAAACCAAATATCAAATATGTGCCACATCACTGATTAGAATTCTCAGTCTATGAGAAATTTTACTGAAATAAAAAGCAGAATTATTTATTAGTGTCTTTTCAGTAGGTTGTTTTAACGTACTTTATATTGTAAAATGCAACACTCAGTTCCGTGAAATACATTACATAGACTGCAATAGAAATCAAGCCAACGCTGTTGGAAGTTAAACCCACACCCTTTTGATTACTGGGTTGCGTACCAACCACTACAATAAACTCAACACTATTTTTTTGTGACGGCTTACTTCAAAATCGGTTCTTTCGTTCTTACCCCGGCACGCACTGTGTTTGTCATGCGCATTACACTATCCGTGATAGAAAGATTCATTACGCTGTTTTCGGTATTCTCTAACAGCATGTGGTTATCAACAGTCACTGCAGAACTATATATACTTGTACTGTGAGCTTCTTTTTTGACCTGCACAATACAATTTAAGTTCAAAATAAGCTCTTCTTATCAGAGAACAATATACCCCTAATAATGCCGTTGTTAAGTGCACTATGTTTTATGTAAGAGTAATTTCAATTCTAATTGTGAAATGAACACAATTCTTTTTGGGTGAGCTTTTAATTAAATGAGGTAATTAGTTGTTCTTATTAGTAAAGTACCTTCAAAGTATTAGTTTTGCCCACCTTGGTATTATATTGCCCTTACAGCCCAAAATGCCCTAAAATGTACTCTATTTTTATAATCCATTATTAAAGACGTTTAAATTCATTTGATATACAACAAAACTCCATCAAATCTAAACTGTCTAAGATAATATGCCCATGCACAGTGTCAGCAAGTTTGAAGAGGATCGGATAGAACTAATTTAATAAGGCTTACGGATACGTCTTATTTTTAGAAAGAATTTCTTAATTGTCAACAATTCAAGGGTCTTCATGCAAGAATGACTAGGTCGATTAAGCTAAATATCGAACTTGTCCGAGATAGTTTGCCAAACATACTATCAACTAATTTAAAGAGGATTGGATGAAAAATATTTTATCAGAAGTCTGCTTGCTGATCTCAATTCACATACAACTATAACACAACAACAACAACAACAACAACAACCTTTATTGCAACGGTGATACATGTATATCACAACAGCAATTTAAAGTAGTAGCAGTTAACTATGGGTAAAAAATCAATACTAACCTATCGAGAAAAAAACACACAAAAACAAAAACGTATAACGGAAATAATACCTTCTTTGTTACCTTTTGTCAAATATTGGGATCTGAAACATGGTCATGCCTATGCATCGCCATTAACTAGTTGCTCCTCCAACTCGCTTGCAACGCTTAAAGTAAATCAGTGTACTTTTAACAGCTTCAGTTGTGGTAAATCCTTAAAAACGCGGAGAGGTTCGGACTTACAAGTGATTTACTGTGTTAGAAACAAGGGCGACTCTATTATGATATTGTATAAAGCAAACGACAAATTATTAATATGTTAAGACTAATGTATGCGACAAGCCAATCTTCAATGGTATGCATACAAGTATTATTTATCTTCCTAAGTGTTCCATGTTAAATACATGATGTCACTACCCACACTGTGTAAGTGTGTAAGAAGACGACAAAACAGCAAGGTTGACAACGCTACGAGTGTCACTATTCACTTACACTGCATTAGATTGCATTAAACTAAAATGCTCACAATAACAAATGATTACCTTAGTCCTAAACAAAAAGCCACTTGAAGACACAAGTTTAGAGCCTCCGCGTTCCGTTGCCTTCTCACCAATCTCCCAGGTAACCTCGTTTAGTTTCTCAAGAAGTGTGTCTGTTACGGGTACGTTGTTTAGTGATCTGAAAATACACGGTGACGTGTATAGATAAACATTAAAACGAGTTGATAGGTCCTTATCAAAACGAACACATACAACAAAAGATTAATTCGAGACCTTAAATAGAATTATGCCTTTTTTCAACAGCGTCCTCACGGCGTTCGCGATCCGGCGTCCAAAACATCTTATTCCGCGCAACAAGTTTTATGATAATCTAGTTTGATTATTAAATGCCAGTTCATGCCTGGTGCTTTTGTTCAAATAATAATAGTATATTTCAGAACAAGAACTTCTTAATTAAAAACTACGTCTGTACTTACATATTACAATAAATTGTCAAGATCATCCCACATCTCAAACGCGTAACCGAAATGCATTGCCCTCTCGAGACGTTTCGTCCAACATCAAAAAGGAGATCGCCACTTAAATAAATTCTGTTTTAGCTGGAAGCTCTAAACTGTAATAAAGAACTAACAACCATTTTAAAACCAAGATATTTACACAAACAATTGTATGTGAAGAATTGCTTTGTCAAATACTATCTATACGTATTAATTTAGGCGACATAATACATGATCGTGTGAATAATTAACACTAACTGTCAAATGCAGAACACGATGTTTCGATAAATGACAATCCAAACATGTCAAGGCTGAAATATCCGCCCGGAAGGTGAAAATGTGATAAAATTGCGAAAGCAGTAAAATGTTGATACATACGCTTTTTACACAGGCCGACATATTGTCATAGACCTGGTTCCATGACAAACTTCTTTCCGAATTCGGGCCTTGCAGTTGTTACAAAAAAAACGGAATTATTGCGTTCTGTAACCACTGAAAAACTAAAAGAATCGCCGTTTAATACCATTTTAGAGTCTATTATATGCATGTATGTTTAACCAGCTCAAACGAAAAATAGATTTTAACAAAGTGTTTAATAAACATTTAATTAATAAAATGCATTGAAAACTTACCTGTAACGCATTACACGTTCTTTTCCCACAACATACACACAATATTATTCTATGTTAAGATCGAACAATGCGATGACATTCGATACACATATCATCAATTGTATATTTGCAAAATGTTACGTTCATTTTGAAACCAAGATCAACCGATTTAGCGATTATTATGAATACAAAACGAATTGCAAATAACAAACTTTTATACATGCATTTCTGTTATAAAACATGTTTGAATATCTCAAATGATATTTAAATTAGATTTCGTATTTTTCACTGTTTGTGTGTTATGATGGACTATGACTAAGTATCATAATTATAATTATTTAACGTATCAATTCTGATCAATAATGTGGGCGAAGTGCTAACTACAAACACACACGATTATCGTTAACACATTTAAGTTAGAAACACAAATACAACGATGATCGAAAAACATCAACAAAGTATCATTCAAAATCTATTATAATATTGTATGTTTAAAAAACAGTGAATGTTGATAAATACCTACTTATGTTTAATAAAAAGCGTGTTTTACCTTTTTAATCAAAAATGCTTTCTATTTATATTTCAGCGAGGAGTTGAGTTTTTTTGCGATATACTTATTACTTTATTGGAGAAGAAAAAGAAATCGAAATGCATTTATTATCTCTATCTAGGCCACTTAGCGTATGAAAAAGGATGGTAGGAAAAGCGAATCCTGAGTACAAAAGTAATTCCCTTGTGAAAATCCTCACAAGTCTGTGGCAGAGGGGCCTAGTTTAGAATGAAATAAATGGTTAGGTTAATATTTAAACTAAAATACGCTTCCCTCCTAATTAGGTTTCATCCATTATACAACAGCATAGTAACAGTTATGCAACTCTAAACAAGTACAAATATAAAAGACAAACCAAATTAAACAAGCCTTGTTTTAAACTTTATTGTTTAGGACGTTTTGATTTCAGTGTTTTCCAATGGTGAATGCCAAATTCAACCCATGGGTCGAAAGCGGACCTAAAGAGCCGCGACAAGCTTCTGTATCACAGTCTCTCCCGTACTTTGAACAAGACATCTAGCTTCTATTTCGGTGTCTCCAAATTTCAAAGCAACTTTTATAACTTGCGAACTCGAAGCTTTCTTACTCTTGGGAAACTCTATTTCAAACTGACCTATGCAAAAACATCCATCTGTTACGAAAACTGGATCAGTTTTGTCCGAAGCAAAAAAGACCAAGTTTACCTTCGTTTGGTCTGGATTATCAGGTTTATACTCAGTCTCTGCGATCCATGCATCACGTGTAACTGATTGGTCTTTAGTAACGTGTTTGTGGAAAACATTTTTCACCCATTTTTCACCGTTCTTCTCGACCACATGCTTACAGTCTTTTTTATGTTTTTGTTTATCAAACCTGTCCATTATGCAAAGTCCGTATGTGTATCGCATTACTCGTTTCACAAAAATATGTTCGTTTCTACCAAATAGAACCGCCCCCTTTAAGACTGCCAATCCAGGTTGTTCAGGTCGTATCACAGGAATTTTTCTCTCTAACATTTTTTCTCGAATGCCTTCAGTCATAAAGCTAGACATCGTGAAACCACCTACAAGAGCAATTGTATCAATATTTGTTCCATGAAGTTTTAGATCGCCGATAACGGTGTTCATAAAATGTACAGTTGTATCTAACGCTTCATTAAACATTTGCTTAATGACTTCGAATTGGAACCAAAGTCTGCCGGAGTCAAACGTCATGCCATTTGCAGCAAATGTGTCTTCTTGAAGAATGGCTGATATTGTTTTTCCTTTACTCTTCTGCCATACCTCGTTTAGACCATAAGGTAGCCTTAGACGAAATTGCTCTTGTGAATTCAGTTTGACCTTAAAAGAACGATGTATAATATAATTATAACATAATTATTCTTTACGACATAAACATAACATGTACAGTACACTCCACGCGGGTTCCCCATTTTCCGCAAACAAGCTTTAGGGGAAACCCGCGGAGGAAATTATATTGGTATTCACAAAATTCCGCGGAGTTCCTCGGAGTTGATACAATCCCTCCGAGGAAAACTTAAACAATAGCAATCGGTGAACTCGCGCTGACCGTCAAGCTCTATTGGTTTATAGTCCGCGGAGGAACTACGAGGCCGTTATCGCTCTCAATCTTTAAATTTACATTATATTTGTTTTCTGTACGACTGCATGGACAATACAATCTCTTTCTAATAAAACCCGCATTTGTACACGGATACTATGATGATCTGCAAAAAATAGACAAATCCATCACTGAAACCAAGTTTTTGATAATGTCTTATAAAAAATAAACCCTTAAATTCAAAGTTACACAACTATCGGAGCAACCAATGTCAAAATAAGTATGCTAAATGCGCAAAACAGCTCTTTTTTCATTTCGGAACGTCTGATACTGGATACAAACGCAAGATGAATTTAACTAGAACTATCGCTGTAAGCGATTCATACCCCCACCATTGTGCATTATAAAGCGGAAGCAAGGGTAAGATGTATTGTGGAAAAAACATGGGCTCTGCACATCCCCAAGTTGAGGTGAATGTGTCATTCAAGTTTGAAGGAAATCCTTCCATTATTAAAGGAGTTATAGAGCGGACACGACATAATGTGTAACATTGTTTGTTAAATATTTGACCTTTAACTATGACCTTGACCTTGACCTGACACATGGGCAACATGGGCTCTGCACATCCCATAGTTGAGGTGAATGTGTCATTCAAGTTTGAAGGAAGTCCTTCCATTAGTAAAG
>Ga0224511_10002961_pt1 | contig 11888 bp, 10 predicted proteins | sample SF_May12_sed_USG_2_FD_169988 | JGI IMG/M metagenome (GOLD analysis project Ga0224511, IMG submission 169988) | Sediment microbial communities from San Francisco Bay, California, United States - SF_May12_sed_USGS_8_1 | ecosystem: Environmental > Aquatic > Marine > Sediment | place: USA... | reverse complement strand
CGCTTCGATTTTTCATTCCCGTGTAACTTTTATATTCGCAAACCTTGCGGCACAACAAATATACCGTTGGATCAAGAAGAATGTGGAGCGTGTTCATTACTATAAATTTTAATGGCAGCATCAACAAGATCGAAGAAAACTGGGAGAAACCTACCTTTTTCATCCAAGATGGCGGACATTTGTTTACAAATTAAATGTCGGGAGCAGCGCGATTACCCGCCCTGTATATACATGCTCCAATTATTTCAACATGGAGTGAACACGTATGTTTATATCTTTGTTAGCCCCTGTAGAAGACACATCGTCGAAAGCGCTGGGGCAAATTTATTTCGTTGAACACTGTTTGAACTTTTTCTTTCTCAGATCTATTTTATTAAATTTCTGTTCTTGCATACTTTTAAAATACCTCATTATGCACGACCTCATAACAGTAGTATTATTTCGATTGATTTACCCAAAAGAAACAAATTGTATTCTTTTCAGCTAAAGTGACGTGGTCTTGTGCTCTGATGAACTGATCGAAAATTACGACATAAATGATAACTTGTGCTGTTATTTAATATCGATTGACTAAGAGGCTAATACTTGGTTGCTCGCCGCCATTATGAGATAATCGGCCTCCGGCCCTCAGGCCATTATTTAGGCTGGAAGGTCGATTATTTCATAATGGAGGCGAGCAACCAAGTTATTAACGTCTTTAATACGAATGCACTCCAAAATCAAATACCTGTCGATCGAAATGTCGTAAGCCCTTTAAATGAATCCTTTAAAAATCCGCATTTCACACAGCTGAGATTATTTAAATCTTAACCGTCATTAATGACGTCATCTTTTGAACTATGTTAACCAAAACAAATGTCGGCTTTCGCTTTAAAATGTGTTTTATGAGATGAAAGCTTGTTAAAGGTAAGTAAACAACATATTTGTGAAACAATGTTTATTACAGGTATTGGTGTCGTATTCATTAAATAATTGTAACAGTTTGTGATAAAAATGAATGAATTGAGTCACCTGGTTCAATGCGAGAAGTACCCGGACTGGAGCAAGATCGGATAAATATTTGAAAGTGTAGACAGCGTGAACAAAGTGTATTGAATATTACAGTTTTCAAACTCTTTGTTCTCGTTTTGACCACGTCTTGTATTCCAACTGCATAAATCTGCATAAATCCAGTGGGATGAGTGCTTTAGATAATCATCATTTTGACTGTTCATTGTTGTCGAATTATGAAAAATATGTTTCGGTTAAATAATAACTGTGCCATTCTGACTAATTAGGATAATTCTTATTTCTTTTCCAATGAATAAATGAAACAGTGTTTGTTGTGAATTATCGGCAGCCATTTTCAACTCCGTTCTAAAAACTAGTGACGTAGCTTGTTGCTCTTTAAGGCACGTGAAAAAGCACGACGGCGATTATGCAAAGTTAATACGGGTCACGTGACCGGTCAAAATCGGATAATCGCCTCGCTAGCCTCATAAACACCCTAAAAGGGCACTGATTTTGTTACTATATATAGTAACTACTATATATAGTAACATTTGTATTAAGTAAGTACTACACTCGTCTGTAGACATTCTATGAAGACATTCACTCCCTAATTGTTGATTGACCATGATGGAATATCGCAGCCAAAGTTCAAAGTCACATGAATGCTGGCTGTACGATACGATCATTTCATTCTGGCAAGATATGTCCTATATATCATTATTAGATTATGAAGAGACATTTAATATATCAGTCTTAAAGGATTCCAATGCCAAGTCAGCGGAGCGTTAAGACGTCTGAAGATGTGACACACATGAAATATGAGGTGCCAAGTAGCAAGTTATTATGATATTGGTCATGGTAAAAACTAAGACAAACGGGACAGCAGATGTACACGTAGATCATAACAAATACAACTTGTCAGTTCAACACTTGTAATACTGTGTCATTTATACAATGCTTTTGGTATCTATTCTATAATTTATGTTCATTTGTCACCATATGTGCTATATTATATGTGTTGAACACTATGTTATGCTTTTAATATAGTGGGTTAAATTTTCCAGCATAATTTATTAGGATTATTCATTTATTTTATTTAATATTATTTTATATTATTAAATATAGAATTAAGACAAGCAAGATTGAAGTACATTAACATGTATGGTGTGTTGTGTATAATCTTGATATGATGTTACTGAAATAAAATATAAGGTTAAACGTTGCATACTTAATTTGGTTCTGTCAAATAAAGTTAATTAAACCAATTTATCAGCTTTAAAAAAACTAACAAAGGGACCTTAGCAAAAAAACTTAATTTAATTGTAGCCATCTAAATAAGATCAAAGTTGTAATTGCAACCGTTTGCGCAAATTGATATAATTAGACTGTCCACCTTTCCGTGGGACTATATTAATAAGATTAAGTGTCTAATTATAACAGTTTGCATCAAGTGATTATAGATTCTATTGTTCACCTAATAAGGGGACGTAAATGAGTAAGATGGGACCTTTATCCACACCTGTCAAATTGAAATGGGATCAGTTGTGCACCTTTTCAAAAATCACATGGGATCAATTGTCCAGTCTGGCAAAAATAGATGGAATAAATTGTCCACCCCTATCAAAAATGGCATGGGATCAAATGCCCGTGGGATCAATTGTACTACATTCATTGTGTACTAATACGTTCACTAGAGAATGTATGGTAAACATGTGTCAGATCAGAGTATATAAGCTCTGAAAATTCAGAGCTGGAAGAGTGTAGCAAAACACAGATCAACATGAAGGTTTCAGTGGCTCTGTTGTTATTGAGTGCCATTTCGCTTGCCAATGGCCAGGTGGAAGGAGAGCCTTCCCAGCTTCTGGCGCTGGAAAAACTGGTTCGGATTGAAATGATGATGGACATACACAGACAGGAGTTCCAGATGTTGAGGACTCGGACGGAACAATGTGCTGCAGCACAGACATGCAACAATCACACTGCAGGTAAACATAGCGGCTTTATTATTGAGTTTATCCAAATATTTTTTTTATATATATAACTTTATTGTTCAAGAAAATGGTCATGCATTACAACATTGATAGTCCATATTTCCGGGGCACGCAAGACATTCATAAAATGTAGCAATTATAAAAGAAAGGCGCTTTTGTTTATGGCATGTACATTTTCTTCACATATTTATTCTCAGAAAACCAGAAAGTTTTCTTCAAAGTCTACCTGACGTCTGACTCTGTTGCAATTGCTGCCAACCAAATCATCAGATTCGGAAAAGTTCAACACAACCAAGGCAACAGTTACAACCCGCAAATTGGAAAGTTCACCGCCCCTGTATCGGGCATGTACCAGTTCACTTTCCACTTATGTGTAGACAAAACCCAAGATGCAATCTATGGACTTGTGCATAATGGCGTTGTCCTGACTAAAGGAGAACTGTTCAACCCTGATCAAGAGGTCTGTTTTTCACACACCGAGATCATTCGGGTTCAGGTGGGAGATACTGTGTGGGTGGCGAACGTATATGGTGAGCGCGCATACAACCTTTTTGAAAATGAATGGCACTGTAATGTATTCTCTGGATTTCTACTGCAGAAACTATAAACCGTAAGGCCTAAAATAAAATGTTTCCCCTCAACGACCGACCCGAAAAATTCGTCTCGACCCAAACTTTTTTATTGCAAAAAACTGATTTTTTTTATTTTGTGCAATAAGCTTGGGACGAAAATGCAATAACACGCTTCGTTTTGAGTACAAATATGATGGAGTACGAATATTGCACTCATAAAATTATAAAGATAAAAAAGAATACAATTCAGTGTTTAAATAGAGATGTTTCTTTGCTTGTGCAATTAATTTAGCAAAGACACACTGTTAATTTAACACTTTATGTTTTGGACTGGTCAGTTTAAAATAAAAATATTTTACCTACCCATACTAAATTGACCTGGGTCGTGGTAGGGGAAACAAGTAATATTTTAAGCATAGCCTAAGTGGAGAACACTTAAGGTTTTTTTTTCTGAACTGTCAATGTAGTTTGTACTGTGCCTGTTGTGTGGTTTCCATATTCAGCTTTTTATAATTATATACACTGCTTTCCATAAGTTCCTTTACTTTTCAATTCTTTACAACTGATTTTACAGATTTTAATTAACATTTTAAAATCATACCACATGAATCATCTAGAACATAAAAACACTATAAACATTGTAAAGACTTCATTAAAAAACGACAGAAACAAGAATGTTAAATTTTAAGAAAACATAATGGCTGAAATCTAAGTGAGAAGGAACTTTTGGAGTGCAGTGTTCATGTATGTAATGAGAAACAGTTACAGTTACTTCTCAATATAAACACTGTTTTCCTTTAATAAATCAAATTATGAAAATCTTATTGATTTTAGCTTTATGTATTTGTTAACGCTTAACCATTTAATTCACGAAATTGAAATCTTTTGATTTTTTTTTTAATTATTGAGGCATAACTTTGTATATATTATATTTATGTGCTATTTATTTTGGGCTAGTTGTCTTTGTTTACTCAATAAACTTTCTGTTCTGTTCTATTATCTTCTTTATCCATATTAAAAAGTACATGAAATTTGAAAAGCATCGACTTGCCTGAAAATACTGTTATGACGTTTTAGTCACAAGAGCACCAAATGTATTCAACGTAAAATATTTGGAAAAAAATTTTTAATTAACACATGTGGTGCCTAAGACAAGAAAGGGTAAGTAGAATCTTACAATGTAAAAAACACAAAATAAAATGCTAAATGAATGTAAAATACCTAAATACTAGTGGTAAACGGAGTTCTTTCCAGAAAATAAAAATTCATGTTTCCTTAAACATACATGTTATATTGGAATATTTCTATGAAATGCAGATACTTTTTAAATGGGCAACACTGTCAAGTCTGAAGAATGAAGATTCTGGGTGTTTCCCAATTAAACATTATTTTGAACAATTTTGACATCCATCAATTCACATGCACAAACACTGAACCAAAAAAGTGATGGCTACCCAGTCGATTCGATTTCGATTTTTTAATTTGCGTAATGTGGTCTGTGCGAATTTAAAGTGATTTACAGTATACAAGAAGAGATGAATCTGCCATTGAAACAGCTAAGCTTTGTACATCAGACTGTGAGTTCGTGAGCTGTTACAGAAGCACAACATTCAAATGTCTGACATTAATGAAAAGTTGTCTTTCTTCTAACTTCATTCGACCCGGAATAATAAACTAGAACTCAAGTTTGGAGTCATTTGAACCTATGGTGACAAAGTTATGCTCCGGACAAGAAATGCTCTATACAATCAATCAAAGAGGAATAATTTAAAAACGGAACAAGGTAGAGTTATGGTTCTTGTGCACTGCACTTCGAGTCATTGCTAGAAACATGCATACCAAGTATGGAGTCATTCGAACCTATGGTGACAAAGTTATGTTCCATACAAGAAATGCTCTATAAAATCAATCAATGGGGAAAAATTAAAAATGGAACAAGGTAGAGTTACGGTTCTTGTGCATTGCACTTCGCGTCATTGCCAGAAGCATGCAAACCAAGTTTGGAGTCATTTGGACCTATGATAAAGTTACGCTCCGAAAAAGGAAAGCGGGACGAAAGGGAAACGGACGCGGAGGCCGCCGCTAAACAAAGTAATACCTATATGTCGTCTTTTTAGGCGACACAAAAGTACATAGTTGATAAACATGATGTTAAAGGTTTTAGTCATCTACAATTCACATCGCGAACACAAGTCAAATGCACATACACAATCTAGAATATTGTTTTAACTTATGATAAAAGGTGGTAGTTTATTAACACAAAAATAAATGTTTAATAAATAACGTCACTCTGCCCCACACGATATATGATTTAACTATGGCAAGGAACTGAGTAAATTGTTTATCATTTTCGCCAAATCTTTCCCATATATCAGTTTTAAATTATATACAGACGTCTGAAGATGTGACAAAATGTTGGTAATGTCAAGGAACTCAGACAAACGTGACCACAAATGTAAATGCACAAAGCTTTGATAGGCATGTAAAACATTAAAAAATAAAACAAAATAAATATATAATTAAATACCATGTTTTGCTTAAGCTGAGATGAAATACATGTGCGTCTGACATGTCTTTTTCATAGATCCAATAATACGTTTACACTATGGGACAATATGTAGATGTTCGGACACATATGAAGGACGGTCAAGTTAGAAAAAATCAATCAAACGAACGAACAAACAATCAAACAAACACATATTAGAATGAAGTAATCAATAATACTGAAACACTTAACTTTGTTTATTTTAGGAGGTATGTTTTGCGACACTTTTTACAGACTAATTACTACTTAAGAGTTATTAATGTAATCATATAAAACAATTGGATTAGTGCCCCTTACATTTTCATGGTCAATACCAAACAACAGGAGTAGGCGCCAAGGTACTTAACTTCAATGTTATTTGATGTTATATATTTCACCTGAAAAAGTACTTGATCCCTGATCGTGCCAAAAATGTCGTCAGCATTCGGATAAAACAGGAGTTTAAACCTTTTATTTCAGACACAATTTAGTACACGGATATGCAGAAACTTATATATAAAACAGCCCCACGTTATTACTTTTATTTGATTTTTAAGATGCGGTTTACCATGACGCTGATTTCATTGTTCTTGTCCAAATAAAACGATCCAAATAGGAATAGAACACCAAAAGATAAACCAGCACGCATCATACCTTTTGTCAACGCAAGTTGTAGTGTTTTAAGGGAAAATTTGTTTACATTTACTTATAAAAAACACTTCATTTGTGGACGCATTTAGGTTTAAACCCACACTGAATGTTATTAACCGTACCAAGGCGGTAACTCAACATTTCTTGGAGAAATCATTTAAGAAATTATAAAAAAAACAAGAGGGCCCACGGGGCCCTGGAACGCTCACCTGAGACAGAAGATTTTTAAGAGTTGCCTTTTGTCATTGCTTTATGTACAGCAGGCGACACCTGGGAGGTACGAATGTATTCAGATTTGACCTGGTGAACTACCTTTTGTCCCAAAATGACCCATATTCGAATTTAGTCTAGATACTGTCATGACAAACATTCTGACTAAGTTTCATCAAAATGGGGTGAACAATGTGGCCTCTAGAGTGTAAACATTTTTTTCTAAGATTTAACTTGATGACCTTTTTTTAAACTCAACATGAACCATATTCGACCTTGGCTTAGATATTGTCAAGACAAACATTCTGATCAAGTTCCATCAAAATCGGGTGACAAATGTGGCTTCTAGAGTGTAAACAAGAATTTTCTAAGATTTGACCTTGTGACCTACTTGTTGATCCAACATGACTCATATTCAAACTTGGTCTAGATATTGCTACGACAAACATTTTGATAAAGTTTCATCAAAATCGAGTTGTCAATTTGGCCTCTAGAGTGTGAACAAGAATTTCCAAAGATTTGACCTGGCGACATAGTTTTTGACCCGACATAACCCATATTCAAACTTGGCCTAGATATTGTCAAGACAAATATTCTGTTTAAGTTTCATCAAAATAGGGTCGAAAATGAGGCCTATATAGTGTAAACAATTTTTTCCTTAGATTTGTCTTGTTGACCCACATTCTGACCAAGTTTCATAAAAATCCGCTCACAAATGTGGCCTCTTGAGTGCAAACAAGAATGTTCTAAGATTTGACCAAAATACCTACTTGTTAATCCAAGATGACCCATATTCGAAATTGGCCTATATATTGTCAAAACAAACATTTTGACCAATTTCCATCAAAAATCGGGTCGCAAATGTGGCCTCTAGAGTGTAAACAAGAATTTCCTAAGATTTGAACTGGTGACCTAGTTTTTGACCCGACATTACCCATATTCGAACTTAACTTAGATATTGTCTAAACAAACATTCTAACTAAGTTCCATCAAAATCGGATTGCAAATGTGACCTCTAGAGTGTAAACAAGAATTTCCTAAGATTTGACATGGTGACCTAGTTTTTGACCCGACATAACCTATATTCGAATTTGTTCTAGATATTGTCAAAACAAACATTCTGACCAAGTTCCATAAAAATTCGGGTTGCAAATGTGGCCTCTAGAGTGTAAACAAGAATTTCCTAAGATTTGACCTGGTGACCTACTTTTTGACCAGACATGACCCATGTTCGAACTTGGCCTAGATATTGTCAAAACAAACATTCTGACTAAGTTTCATAACAATCGTCTCACAAGTGTGGTCTTTAGAGTGTAAACATCAAACGTTGACGGTGGACGGACGAGGAAGGACGACGGACAACGTGCTCAGGTGAGCTAAAAAAGAAAACATAAAAATCCGAAAAAACACCAAAAAACGTTTTTCTGAATGTCTGTTGCGTCTTGATGTTCTAAGTGTTTTTGTGTTGTTCTGTGTGTTTATTTGTGTACAGGACATTTTGTCATGGTGCCCTTAAACTTGGCATATCTACATTCTTTCTTCAAACATCTCTTCAATTTATATTAATGCATGTGATTAAACTGAAGAAAGGGTAGTAAGTCAGACAGTAACGTGATGAATGTTTACCACTAATGAAAAAAAAATCCGTTATTGACATTTCGTGACGAATACAAACTGTTCTTAGAGAAGTCTTATTAATTCCGTTCCATGAATTTGATTGAATATGAAAATCCGACAGCCAATACTCTTCAATGCCTTAAATATGTAAAAGGTTATTTCAACGCCATCCATTCCAAAATGTAGGTCATAAATGACATATAAGTTACATATTGTATTTAGCATTTTCGTTTTATAACCATTTTTTATCTAGATCTATTGATATGAGTATACAAAAAACGCTTTAGTTATGAGCGTTCAACGAACGGTCTGCGCCTAAAAGCGGGAAACAAACTGGTGTTACATCCGTCGGCGACGCTTCCCAAGGGAAGTGCATGAAGGTTTACAGGCCGCCGTTAATGACCTAATGAGTTGTGAAATAGGCGAAAATCGAACAAAGACATGAATAAAATCAATATCATTGTGCACCCGCTTGTGATAAATTCACTTAAAGAATACATCGCTAATTAGGAACAATGATTTCAAGCACATTTCTTCAATCGATTTAATTAAATTTAGCAAATGGGAAAGTTCTCAGGAAACATAGCTCGCATTCATTTGAGAAAATAGCAGCCTCGGTTTTTATTGAAGCTGTTCATCAATTGAAATGACTACACCACTAACGCCCCTAGCGTACAAGCGGTGCTCTATTTTCAAATGTAAACAACACATGTTTAATTAAAATATTAATATTTATGATAGAAATAAAATTTTGATCGTTAATTAATATTCCAAGCAACAATAGGTATTTTTATTTCATATTTAAGCGTCTAAATCATTAAAGTATGTGAGCGTGACAACCTTCCAGTGCAGTTTTCTAGTGTGCAGACATCAGTGTGATCATTGAAACAAATGTAGAATATAACAGACAATGAACTATAGTGTCCATCATTTCTGTCTACTCAGACCTGATTGAACAACGTGTTTCTCTGTCAAAAGCGTAGTAAGATATGTCGGAGCATTTCCAATTGAGCAGTTATACATGTATGTCAAAACGTTGAGAGTAATTCTAGCTTTTTCAGGGAGCCAATGCAACTTAAACAATGCATCTTTAGAACTGTCGAATTTCCTGCAATTCAGAACAAGTTTGCACACATATTTTATATTCTTTGTAACTTATGTAGATCGGAGAAAGCTATGTCATACAATAAAGCGTTGCAGTAATCGAGATGGGAGATAACTAGTGATAGAACTTGAGTCTCTGTAGCAGCTGAGGAGATATATTTACGAATACTCTTTATACGTAAAAAGTTCATCATAACAACACGAAATTAATGTGATCCTTAAACGTTAAATATTCGACTAGGAAGGCACCAAGATATCTGATAACACGTTCTCTTTTAATATCATCACCAGCAATGTTAATAACGTCTGTATAACACTTACCTAACATCTGTCTACTGTCATCTACTAGATGAGTTCCTTTTTAATTTATTGTTGTTCATCCAGTCGTTTATCGATATAGCGCACTGCTCTAGTTCATTTATGTTCCGTACTTCTACTTCACGTGATGTTGGTTTAAAGCGTTTCTGAGCTATATGATCGTCCGCGAAACCTTAGACTGTTATGGACGGCGGTAGGACATTAAATAGCGTCCCGGCGTATGTTAAGTACAACCAAGGGCCGAGACAACTACCCTATGGAACAATACACTCCAACGATCGCACAGAAGACAATGTAGAATTAATACCAACTTTACAGCTACGTGGTCAGTGGTGTGGCATCATTCATTACTACTGATGAACAGCTTCAATTAAACCGAGGCTGCTGTTTTCTCGTGCAGGCTATGCTTCCTGAGGGCTTTCCCTTTCATCGGTTTAGGTAAGAATCCATCCAGGTCATAGCAGTATTACGCAATCCGTATTGATTCCCAAGGACACTTAGGAGAATGTCATGATCCACTGTATCAAAGGCAGCACTTAGGTCAACTGCAATCATCGCCGTGACCTCCTGTCTCTCCATACCAGCTAAAATACCGTTAACAAGGCGGAGTAGTGCCAACTCACATCAGTGGAATCGTCGATAAGCCGATTGGTTTTTGTAAGAAGATCATGAGATTCCACGTGTGTATTTAACCTCAAGATTACGGCCTTCTCAATAAGTTTGGATAAGAACGACAAGTTCCTCTCCGGTTGATAATTGGAAAGAGTTAGTTCCAGTCAAGCTTTTTTTGAGAAGTGCTCGTACAATAGCTGTCTTGTACCTATCCAGAAAAACACCTTGTGGTAGAGAATAATTAACACAGTTAGTGACGTTTGGTAGGAGATCGTTTAAGTGAGCTTTAAACAGATGTGTAGGGGGGAGTGCATCAAGTTCACATGATTTAGTGTTAAGTTCAGATATAAGTTTGCTAACTTCATCTGTTGTAAGTTCCTGGAATTTGCCAATTCATGGTTTATTTTTACGTTTTGGTTCATGTGTCGAATTGTATCAATCTTATTCAGAAAGAAGTCCGCAAAATCTTCAGCTAATTAAGTATCCGCTACATTATCAGGCAATTGCTTTTCTACCTTGGTACCAGTTTATTCACATACTAGACTATACAGTGTTTTACAATTACCCTTAGCGCTAACCATCTCACAACATGTTTCTTTTCTTCAACGATCGTATCGAAATATTTGCTTCTGGCTGTTTAAAATGCTTCAAAGTTGGATTTTCAGGATATTTTCGCCAAACACGTTCAAGCTGTCTTTACTGACGTTTTAACTGGATCATTTCTTCACCATCTGAACCATGGTTTTGATGGCCGACAGACACAAGTCTTTTCCTTTAGAGGTGCATGCTGCTCTAAAACATCTGACAAATGTATCGATTGATAGATCTTCAACTTCAATACTGTTAAGTGCAGTGGAAAACGCGATGTTAGCTATGCGTTTGTAATTTCTGGATGCCACCGACTTACTAATAATATCATCCTTCTTAATGTCAAGAACAGGTTTAATAACGCAGTGATCGGAAATGAATGGGCCAGGCTAACATGACGTTACGTGTACATTTAGCGACTCAGTTATCACTAGGTCAAGGCTTTGTCAACTGACGTGAGTGCTAAAATCAACATGTTGTTCTAAGCCCACATCGTTGAGTGAGCTGTTAAAATCATCAATGATGAGACTATTTTCGTTTAAGTGCAAGTTAAAGATTCCCGTAGCAAACAGGTTAGAATACTGGGACATTACTCTTTCCGTAAACTAAAAGAAGTCATTTACAAACTGTCTATGGGCAGAAGCAGATGTGGGTCTGTAAATACCTATAACGTGTATACATATGTTTTTGAAAACCAATTTCCAAACGCCG
>Ga0224511_10002960_pt1 | contig 11889 bp, 6 predicted proteins | sample SF_May12_sed_USG_2_FD_169988 | JGI IMG/M metagenome (GOLD analysis project Ga0224511, IMG submission 169988) | Sediment microbial communities from San Francisco Bay, California, United States - SF_May12_sed_USGS_8_1 | ecosystem: Environmental > Aquatic > Marine > Sediment | place: USA... | reverse complement strand
CATCATTATGTAGTCATATTTTTCTGGTCCTCAGGGATCATGGAGTGTACATGTATGTTGTTTACATTTGAAAATGGAGTTCTGCTCATGCGCTAGGGGGCGTCAGTGGTGTGGCATCATTCATTACTACTGATGAACAGCTTCAATAAAACCGAGGCTGCTGTTTTCTCGTGCAGGATATGCTTCCTGAGGGCTTTCCCTTTCATCAGTTTAATGTCATGGAAGAAGTAACAGGTAATCTTGTTGTACCGCAAATGAATTAATTAGAAACACTAACACATATATGTAGTCTCACTCATTCATAAGCGAGTTAATATAAATGGAAGAGGTGTATAAAGAAAAAATGTTGTAAACAATGTGGCCAAGTCAAGTTTATGGGCACCATGACAAAATGGCCATGGGGGAAAATATGTCATCTTAGAGTTTTATAAGTGAAACATCAATAGTTTGTCCAAAAAATACATATCAGTTTTGGTGTAAAATGACCTCTATTGTTTACATCATACTTTCTCTTTTACTTTATCTCGAACCAAAACTGATTTGTCGTTTTTGGACAAAAATTTATGTTTTTGCTTATAAAACTCTAAGATGTCCTCCGTTCATGCATGAAGTTCAATACGGCTAGTGTCAAAGTTATACTTTAGTAAATGTTGAGTTCTGCTCGTCCGAGTAAAATCTAGTGTTTAGGCTAATTAATGACTTATTACAAATTGTTGTGACGTTTTATCCTAAGAAAATGGTACTTTTCAAATAACTTAACAATTTTACATATGTAAATTCAATATCATTGCTTGTTGTTTGAACAAAGGCTACTTTTAGTGTACATAATTGATATTCATAAATAGATCTCCTCCATAAACAAGGTATGGCAGTGTCAAACAACTGTTTATTAGGGCTATATGAATGTGTGTCTCGGGAAAAGATGAAATAGTCATTGTCTTCAGTACCACCACACTGATTGTCTGTGAGTCTACAATAATCGTATAGCTGTGGATAAGGTTGCTGTTTGGCGGAAGTGTAGACTTTATAGTCTCCGTGTGCCATAACTATAAAATGATATATGTTGGCTTTGCTTTGATTATAATTTGTTTGTTGTTGTTTTTTGTGTGACAGTACATTAGATGTTTCTAAAAAGAACATGATAAATATGCTATAGTATTTACTTTTCAAGACAAACACACTTTAAATGTGTTTTATTGCTATGCGAAATACATCTCTAAACTTAAACACTAACATCGACAGCACACGCTTTTGCGTTTGAAAAAAACCGCTTTGTATTCTGTTCTAACGGTGCTGAAAAGGGAATTTCAAACAGCAAAAGTATTCTAGAGTTCTATAAACTTTATATTACACATAGTATTGAAATATAATAAATGTAATAGTGTTTTATATGTAAATATTTTTTGCGAATTTTAAAGCGATGTTTGAAAGATGGAACTTACAAACCATAGTCTTGTAAATCTAATAAACTATTCTTTCATTTTAATTTCCAAATGGTTAACGTGTACCTTTCATAGTACCACAATACATATGGTTTAACTTAACTTATTCCCATCCCACACAATCATCTCAATTTGTGTAGGACAGATTCGGTAGGTTGGTAAACAAAAATGTATTTAACAAATTTTGAGACTAGCCAGATAAGAACGATGTTGTTCATCATGTTTAATAGCCTTATCTGAAAAGGCTTGTTGGCTTTCAGTTGGACTCCAAAAGATTGTATCTTAGCCATAGTAATGGTTTTGGCGCCGACCTTTTGTTTTATTAGGCGTATTTGGTTACTCCAAAAAACATATGCCAATGATTAAAAAAACATACGGATATAAACTGAGGAAATGTTAGACAATATTACGTTAAAAATAATACATAAATAAATAATTTAATAAATAATAAAAAGAACTTTTAACTTCAAAGTCGAATTGTTTATGACACCCATTGTTGTATGGGTAATTTGCGTTTGCCTTTAAATATCCTAATTACATGTATATCTTAGAATCATGACTTAAAGATGCTATGTCTGTATCTTTTAGGTCAGAATTGTATAGATCTTACATTTTAACCATATTTAAGCAGCGAAACCTACTCCTGTAAATATGAGAAACTGCCAAATATAGTTATTCATTCATGTAAAATATTACAGAAAAATGAAATTGTTGAAAATATGTGGCCCGCAAATTCGGCTTTATTTATTTACGTTTCGACCCATTGCGTCGAAACAGTTAATAGTTTGACTACAATCGATACTCTCAGTTGACTCGGTGGTGCAGGGGTAACGCATCCGCTTTGGGTGCAAGAGGTCCCGGGTTCAATTTCTGGCTCCGGCAAAGGTTTTTATGTTTGATATTTTGTTTGTTTTATAGTTGTTGTGTTTTTACTTTTTGTCAAAAAACACAGTATTTGTCACAAACTTTTTTTGAAATGTTGATTTATTTAGTATACTTAAAATATTGCAAGAATTGTGACCGATTATAAGGCTATAAAGATACAGTCCTAGCATCTTTAAAACAAAGAGTACCTGTTTGCTAAAAAATTTGCTTATATTTAATACAATTTTTCTCTTGATTAATGTAGGGTACAAGCTACAATAATAATGATATTACTTACTATATTTTATCTGAATGTATAGTTGATGTGTTGAAATAAGTATCCGTTGGCGTGATGTTCAGTTGTTTTGGTCATAACAATAGTATGCACTTCATAAACATCTCTGAAGTAGCACCAGTGACCGACCCTCCAGGACGGGCCTTTAATTGTGAAATCTACTGTATTGACAGGGGCATACCATTGAGTTGGTATATTTTAAAATTAAATAAATACTCATAAAGCCATGTATATGTTTTACAAACATCAATTGTTATCGTGTGTTACTTGTTTACTGAAGACGGAGAAAAATGTCCATGTATTCAGCTGAAAATAGTTATAAAAACGAATGCCCTCACAAAACATCAAATTTGCTAACTCATGTATAATATGAACCACAATATGTTAAGTAAGGGTTCATTGTATCGCTTACGCCAGATTTAATTCATTTAAAGTCATGATGGTAATTTTTATTATGATATCGGCTTTTCGACCACAATGATAAATTTGTGTCGTTGTTGACCGTTCCGGTGCAAGGATAAAATCATTATCCAAGTAGTTTTTGTTACCTTAAGGATTATATGTACTTGTTTTTCTATGAAAATACTGGCGAAATGCTTTAAAACACGTTTGTGTTAAGAATACATTCTACGTACGTATGCCGACTTGAAAAACCTGCCCACATAAGTATGTATACGTCTTACATACATAAATGCACTATATCACTAACGATTCGTCATTGTTTCAAGCAAAAACAAATACTTACTAAATAAGACACCCCGGGTGTGATTATTAACATTAATTATCAGTAGGTATATTGTAACGTATAGCGCAAAAGAATTCCGATATTCCAGCCCTCGTACTACCTGCTGCTGATTATGATTCTGCTGTGGTCTGGAGAGCCATAACAGTTCTTAGCGTCGTGTCGACCGGACCGAAACTTTCTAACTGATATCTCGTTATTCTCGCAGATATTTTATGTGAAGAACTTTAATATAACGTATATTTGATGAAAGAGGGGATTATTACTATTGACACGAAGATATAGCTTTAAGGTATGCAGTTATTTGATAACACTAATTAGTATTTAGTACAACACAACTTGTGTTTTATTCTCAGTTTTAGAAATAAACGAACTGAATATTTATTTTGACTTGAGCGATTCGGGTTCAACGTTATGGTATCCACCTTAAGGTATATTTGTTGGGTATGTTCTGAACTGTGAAGCGATGCTAACATGTATGTGCAAAATCTTTGACATTTTAGTTGGTGATTTTTTTCATGTTATCGTGGTTATAAGAGGGTTGTAAATAGTTGTTTAATACTGGCATTGTGTCTACAACAGTCTTTGTGATTTTACAAAATAAAACACCAAACAAATTCAACAGCAATCAATAGTATGTCTATGATTCATACTTCCGAACACGAGAAATGTCATGACAGGTTAACATTAATGAATGGGAACTGTTACTTTGTACATATTTATTGTCATACAAAACCTTGTACAATGAGAAGCATTTGACCGAATATATCCTGCCAACAGCAAAGTGTCACATTATTTACAGATACAAACTTATTACCCCACCAAAACAGTTGAGACAACAGCGCATTGTTAAATAAAATACGCATAGTTTTTATTACGACGTAATCATAATAGGTGTGTAAATATAACATATTTGCTGCCTGGGCATTTAAAAAAATAAAGGCATGAGTGTTATATGAACTATTTAAACCAAAAAGCTAGTTTGTTTCTTTGGTTTGCGTGACAACAATAATAAGGTAAAAATGGCGGTCAAATGATGAACTTAAGCCAGAGGAATGGGGCAAGGTATATGTCAAACTAAAACGCAAACTATTGTTCGGGCACGGATCGTGAATTTCGTCTTTTTAGAACAAAATGTGTATAATGTCGTTCTGAATTTCACATTGACATATGCCTCATGCTTCTATTCGTATGTCTATAATTAAGAATAATGTTCAAATTGAATTTCAGTGCGGAGATAAGCATACACCGGAAGCAATTTATCAATGGCAAACAAAAGTATTTTTAAACATAAATTGCACATAAACATATTAATCACTGACACATTTGTTTGTATCTAAAGCCTGTAGGAAAGGGCGATTGAATTAGGCAAATGCTATTCAACTTTACGTTGTTGCTTTACTTTTTGGTGTCTTTCTTTTTTTCTTCTATTAATTTTTTCAATCAACTTTTATGCTGTTGGTATACATATACTGTACAATGTACAGAAATGATAAAAGGGCCGGAAGGTATTTTGCTCTAGTAGTTTTGTCTGAACCTGTCACTTTACCTACGATAATGAATCAAACCATCGAACAATAATAAGACAATAATCTTATTGCTTACGCATTTATGTATGAAAGAACCCTAATGAACATTTCTTGGTACTAACATTCAGGAAAACATGGCACATGGGTACCAATGTAAAACCTGGTACGTTGGCTGGAGAATGCTTAGAAGATCTTGGCAATGTCAGTATTACTATTCAGTGTTTTCTTCTAGGTATAATATTTCAGACTGAACACATATGTAATTTGTTTCCTTATTTTAATCATGTTTTATTAATAATTAATAATATTACATGAAGTGAATTGAATTGGATAAGCTTCAGTAATCAATAAATTAACTTGGACCGATGCCATATCTAATATTAATGGTTTATAGAATAATCGAAACTATGAGGCTGAACAATAGATTTAATACAGATTCAAAAATTATCCGTTAAATCTCGTAAAATAAGAGTCTTACCTGTAGACGATTTGAAAGCATTTATGACATTCATGTGGGATGTTATAGCCATCTGGCAATAGAAATCGTAATTAACAATTATTACAGTTTTTTTCTCACTGAATTTTCATTGGTTGGGTATTTATTTGAAAACAACTTCCAACTTTCACTTTGTTTATAGATTTGTTTTGCATTTAATATATATTGATGCTATATAGTGTAATAAATTGTGTTGTTTGTTTAAAAGAGTTCCACAACACTTTTGTTTTGACACAAAGATGTCGAGATCATCAATTGCAAACGAGCAAAAGGAAAACGAAATATATAATTAATATATATTTGTTCGATAGTTTTATATTAGAATTATTGTTGATTAAAGACTATAATGGATTCATTCAAACTATTCTTATGGTACAACAACATATATAAAATAAGTTCACCAGTCTTTTTGGTATATAAAATATTTATATTTTCAATCGCGTGTGGCAAATTTAGAACGTGGTTTATCTGAAGACAAGCTTGAAACGACAGGGGAGCTTATAGCACAGTAAAATTATTTTTGATTTTAATAACTTGATTACATCTTATACATGCTGAGTTATCATAGGAGAGCATTTCAAACTGCTTTTGAATGTATAGATCGCGGATGTGTTTAACAGTTATCAATATTAAATTATATGTTATCTTTATTTTTACAAACATATGTTCATCATTTCCTCTTTCATGTTAAAAGTATGTTGTAAATTGGCATTCAATTGTTTATGATGTTTTAACATCACTGTACAAAAGATCAATTTTAAGCAAATCATGAAAACTCCCTTATGTAGTTTTAACTGTGTACATTTTTGACTTTCACAAACCTCATATTCAATTAATAATTATCGTCTTATGACATGAATGTTAACAAAATGGATAATCAACATTTATGTACAGACATTTCGTAAGTAATTCAATAAATAACTCCCAGGTGAGTCTAGTTGCCTTAGTAATAAGACAGAAATACCTGAGTAATGTCATTTTCATGAAACTGCATTACAAGGCGCATTTTGTTTAGCGCCCTTATTACCCTTTATAACGAGAACACATCTACATAAAAGTTGACGAGTTATTTTGTATATCGTCAATAACGTTTAGCCGGTAATACTATATACAAAGTGAGCGTATTTTTACTTTTTTGTTATGTAAATTTCAGTAACAGAAAATTGTAAAGAGAAACAGAAGAAAAGTTTAAGAGTAGTGGAATCGTGGTAAAGTAAAAAGGAACATAAACACAATCGAAACATATTTAAACATCGCGTTAAATTGAAACATCAACGTAAAGAGATACGAAAAAAAGGTATGTATACTTTGTGACAAAAAATAAATACATGTAGTTAAAATCTGATGCGGTGCAAGAAAGTGTATGTCTACCTTATTGTTTAGATAAGTGCAATCCACTACTGTAATTTAAATTCAAATTAAATGAAGAGTGTGCGTATTTCTTTAAATAAACTTGCAGGTGGCAGATGTACGATTATTTTCATGGTAGATTACCGTTAGGATAACGTCTTATTTGTATACACGTACACTATGGAATTCACGCGACAGAGATCGTGTGATTTAAAGTGTAAAATGGTGAAATTTTACAAATGACGAACGTTGCTCATTCTACAGCGATTTTTAAAGCCTTACTATTTGTAGAATATAATACGTAACAAGTCAAAAGTTTAAATTAAAAAAGTTTCCATAATACATGTAATATTTTTTTAAAACATCAATTAAGTGACATTAGAATGTGTAGCACTTTAAATATAACATAAACCAAGAACCACATAATTAAAACTGAAAGTTTTTACCATACATCATAATCTGTTCGACACAAAAGGTTAAAGTTGTTAATGATGCTATGTCTGTATCTTGTGACCAGTTATGTTTTCATTTTACCCATAATTAGGCAGTGAATTATATTCCCGTAAATAATGAGAAACTGCCCAATATTATTTATGCATATTAAAATATTAGCGGAGTAAGATTCTGTTGAAAAGGTGTAGCTTACAAATTTGGTTCTCGTTTCTTTATGTTTCACGCAAAACGTTGAAAGAGATAAGTTGTTTGACTTCATTTATCAGTTGCTTCAGTGACCGAGTGGTTAACGTATCAGACTGTGTTTACAGAGGTCCCGGGTTCGATTACCAGGTCAGATGATTGCTTTTTTGTTTTATGCTTATTGTGCTTTATGGGCCCAAAATATTATTTGTTATTACAATTCTTGTTGTAATGCTGTACAATAAGTGTACTTAATACAATGAAAAGTGTGTGACCAATTAAAAGAGTATCAATATAATTTATTTTACAAACCTAGCATATTTAAGAAATAAGAGAAAACATGTTTATGAATTCGAGGCTAAATAAACCCAAACATTTTATTGAATAAATCTTTAATATTATGTTGTAACTGTTGTTGTGTAGAGAGGTTAACGATAAAAACAAATATATTTAATTGAAAACGTGCATCATGTACATTCTTTTAAACGTGACAATAATGTTGCTCAATATGCACCTCTGACATTTTCAAAATGTGGAATAAATTAATAAAAAGTTCCTTGGGTTTTTTCCGGATATTATAACTTAAACTATAATATCTAATAAACGTTGAAATGAATTCAAATTCAATTTAAAAACAAAATGTCTATATTTCGTTATGTATATGTTAAGAAGTTAAGACATGCATCATTTGAGTTGAATAAATAATATACATATTCTTCATATACGTTTTCTTAGCATGGTGGCTTTAAAGATCTAGTATTCAAAGGCAATGCATTTACAAATACAATCTATTATATTTAGTGAAAAATGTGGTTTAAACCATACATATCACTCTTTGGAGACACAATCAACATTCATTCAGGTAAGGAACAGTTTCCAACATTATTGTGGAACTAGGAGCTATGTTAGTAAACACATTTTGAAAACTAAATCGTTACCATCATACAATGTTCTGTACTTTTCATTGTGTATATACTTTATTCAGGAAAATAATGAAACGACAAACACGTGCATGGTGTGTAATATAAATATTTGTTTTTTTTATTGTTTTTCTTTCTAATTAAGTGTGAGTTTGTAGACTAACGGAATGATGAAGAACTCAAACCTTTACCTTTTAAGAATGAGATTTATAAGTAAAACGGTACTCGCATCAGGGTATGTTTACAACTCGAGTCTTGATGAAAAAAATTACGTTCAGTAATGAATCACTATAACCGTGTGATTAAATGCTTAAGACAATGACTACTTTGTAATCAGTTCAAGATGAAAGAGTGTTTTTGTCCGTGTGTCAAGTATTTGGACTTGGGGAAAGAGAAAACATCTAGGTTGTACGTGTATTTTACGGCGCCATAGGTCCTTAAGACAAGCTGCACTTACGCATGTACTTAACATAGCTGGTAAGGTGAGTAGTTACAATGGTTGTTTGACGATGTCTGGGGTGTTGTCTAGATGTGCATATGTTACTAAATTGTAACTTTAGCACATAAACGTATAAACTCAGTTATCTTTGTATTGGAATAAAGACATGTGTAATATCTATAAACACAAACTATAAATGGTAATTTAACAATTATTTTTCCGTTTGCAATTATTTTTTGTTATATTTAGACCGTTCAATAACACTCTTTCACATTTTTGTCTGAACCATAAAAGCAAACATTTCTTTCAATTATTTTGAAGAACGTAAAAATATTTTATATATGCTTTACATCCACATTATTGAGGGTTTTTTAAAGCACATAATTTATTGGTTTAAGAGGTAGGTGTATGTGAAACATGTATTGGACATATGCTTGTAGCGTCAAAACTATTACTTAACGGTATGTTAAGGAGAGTTTTAATTTAGACTGGAAAAAAACAAAAGACGTACCTGAAATAGAATAGTTCAGCTTAAAACATTTAAGGATTACTAAGGTGTCTAATTTTACCGCCTTCGACCTGTTCGAAGAAAATGAATGTAATGATCAAGATTGCCTTCGACAAGTTTGCAGAAAATGGATGTTATATTTAGAATGTTCGTTGGCGAACTATGTATTATAAATGTGTTATTGCAAAAAAGTAATTTAAACGCTTTTATGAATTTTCCTCGTTTGTTACATTCATTTTGTATAAAGGCAAGTAAACATGTGAAATGTGAAGCGTAATCGCATTGCAGTGTATATAAACATTTTACGCATGACTGAAAAAGGGCACTTTAATCAAAGAAATGTCATTTGAATCTTTTAAGGAAATTGTTGTCACATGTTCCGTCACAAGTTCAAAACAAATAACTAAATTTATATATTACGTATTTATATAATATTAGAAAAAATAAATACCTTTGCGATCTCTCTTTTATGTTTTTGGCTTATGATTTCATAGAATGTTATCATGACCAAAGCCCTTGTTCAATATCTTTGAATCGTCTTATACCGCAGTCGTTTACAGCCTGAATGGTGTGGTGAAAACGGAACGTTAAAGACAAATGCCCTTTAGATTTATGTGTATTTTAAATCCTTTAAACGTATCATTGAAATAAAATATTTATATTTATTACCATGAACAATTGTATGAAGCGTATAACATTTGACAATCTTTAATGTAATTGGTTGTCTCATGTATTTCTGAAGTCATTCCATATATATTTACATACACAAACATAATCTACTAAAATGACCTAACGAAATGGGGTTTAATTTTTGGAGACACAAATACTAATGTTACATAAAATACAGCAGGCATGGCACACTAATTCGGGAAGTGTTGTGTATAGTATATATTAACGATGTTTCTATCTCAGATTCATAAACATCATGCCAAGTGCTCTACTCGATATTTTGCGTCGAGAAAAAAATCTTCTTTGAAGGAATCTTCGTGTTTCATTTACGTTGAAATGAGCATTTATGTGATAAATATCTACGACACATTTTGTAAAGTATGTCTTTGTGAAATAAACCCACTCAGACGTTTGAGAATTTTAGAATAAAGTCACGAAAAAGATAAATATTGATTTATAATTTTCTTTCTAAATCTCAACCAAGTAATTAATGACCTTTAAATTATATAGATCTACGCATACACATAAACACACGTGTGCATGGGTTCCATGAAAGTAATATTGGAATCGTTTTCCGTAATAAGAAAAATTTGCTTGGTGATTCCACACGTATATCATTGGACAATAACTCTTTAAGATGTCAGATGTCGGAACGATAATGCGTCATTAAGTCTATTGTTTATGATAAAACATACACTCGTGTATATATACATGTAACAACAAGAACACTGCATTTCCACAGCTCTAATTGCACTACAATCAGGAACACCGACACAAATCAACACAGCATGCTAACATATTAGCTTTTACTATTCTCATATACATACTCTTCTTCTTTAAGGTCAAGATGAACGATCATGTGCCGGATGCCAGCGGCAGTTTCCTACCGAACTTACTGAACAACCGTTCACACGAACGCGCCAATATTTTCAACGTCTCAGAACATGAATACAACATTACATGGATAGTTGGCCAACCGCAAGAGTTCTATCCTACCATACCACACTACGATCAAAACTACCATGATGCGTCTTTGACGAATATCCACAGGCACAGTGCAACATACACCGGATTTCTAGCATGTTTCACATTCCTAGTTAATTTGGTTGTCATCATATCCATTTCTGTAAACATCAAAACGCGATCTGACGTATTTTACAAACAGGTTTTCAACTTTTCTATCACCAATATCTTAATTGCCATTTTTATATTACCAATTACGGTGTACCAAATTCTCTACGTCTGGAAAATTGGCAGTTTTATGTGCAAGTTTTTTACTATAGCAGACGTTGTGATACCATTTGTATCGTTTTTGATTTTGATTATTCTCAGTTGTGACCGTCTTATCTATTTATCTCACCCGCACCTGTATTCCTGGCTATACCAGAAGACTTTCACATGGGTGGTGCTGACATCGCCCTGGGTGGTGTCCATCCTTATTGTGGTACCCATGTGGACCACTGAGCACGATTATTATCACAACATGCACGTGTGCTTTCATGTTATCAGCGAGTTTGCACAAATTTTAACCCCGATTCTTACATACTTTATTCCATGTCTTTTCGTGGCAATATTAACTCTTCTTTTACTTCTCCGTTACCGGTTTGGTCAGAGGAACGGAGAAAGATTTGACACTAACCGAATTTCAACAAACAACAACATGTTTGAAAATGATGAGTCAATAGAACCCTGTACACCCGTACATGCGTTGTCAGAAATGGAGAAACGAAACCTGGTAAGATCAAAAGACAATGTCAGAGAAAACCATTCGACGACAGATATAAGACAGGACACAGCATGCAGCAGCATGGATCGAAGTGGCAAAAAGCTCGCCAGGCACAAAGTATTTGCGGTGTGCCAGATAAATGCTCTCTACTGTGTGATGTGGTTCCCGTTCCAATTCGTGAGTCTGCTCCTTTCGGTATGCAACTCGTCGTCATGTGTTCCATCTTCACTCATGATCCAAGTCATCACTCTTTTCGCTGCCACCAGTAGCGCC
>Ga0224511_10002959_pt1 | contig 11891 bp, 8 predicted proteins | sample SF_May12_sed_USG_2_FD_169988 | JGI IMG/M metagenome (GOLD analysis project Ga0224511, IMG submission 169988) | Sediment microbial communities from San Francisco Bay, California, United States - SF_May12_sed_USGS_8_1 | ecosystem: Environmental > Aquatic > Marine > Sediment | place: USA... | reverse complement strand
GTTATGGTGGGTTTACACAGCAGCGGCACCAACGGCGCTGACCGCCGGGGTGTTTACACGAGCGGCACCGCTGTATGTACCACTCTCCGTGTCACTCATATGGCCGTCAAATTCCACCGATCCTGTGGCACGGTGCCGCTGTGAGCCGACATTGCATACAATTTTTGAAGCGGCACAGGGGCAGTAACCAATCGGAGCGTCAATTTTGTTTCGGATAGATATCTACTTCTAGTGTTCATCTTTGACTGGCTTGCTCCCACTGGCGCGGGGTGGCCGGTGCGCACAAAATTTCTCCCTCACTTCTTTCGTCTGTGGCCACCGCCCCAATGCTCTCTAGATCTTCTCGGTTGCAGTCCGACCACCTTCTTTTCGGCTTTCCTGCGTTCCCCTTCCATTCATAGCCATCACTCTCTTTCCCGGCTCTCGTCTCTCCTGTATACATGACCACACCACCTCACCTCACTCTGCCTTTCTTGATCTTGTCACTCAGGTTCTTTTCTGCTTCCAGTATTTAGGTCTCCGACTGTGTTAGACGTAAGAAAACTCTCTCAAACGGCATTGGTTATCACATTATCCAGTGACCTTTATGTCACTGCATTATGTTAGGTTCATTTAAATTTTTTCTCTCCGCAGAATGAGGCAGTTGACGCTTGCGAACTTGTGGGAAAATCCATTGCTTCAGAAGTTCAGTGACATGTCACTGACTGCTTGTTCGCACAGAGACCCAGACGGCAAACGTAGCCAGGTAACAGGTGGCTAGGCAAATTGCTCTTTGGTTAGAGTTGTACTCTCGCGATGAATCTAGTCGTCTCGAGAGGGCGCTGCGGATAGTTCTTACAGTCGCCGTGACAGTAGCCAGTACCGCTATCAGGTTCTCGCAGGTGCCTAACTCAGTAACTGCTTGCTAGTACTAGTAGCGCTCCCACAAATTTTGCGTAAACGACGAAGATCTCATATGGAGAACGCGATGTTATTGGGTAACACATCTTTCGTTATCCCATTATGAAACCTGAGTGAGTAAAGTCTGGTTTATAGTTGCACTGACACTGTAATGGACTTAATTACTTATAGTTATACTTATAGTTATAATACATTTACAATTTTACATATGAATGATTATTAGTTTATGAATATGATGGTAACTTACCGATAACCGAATAATAAATGACTCTAGACGTCTATAGTCTAGTCTCTAGACCAGTTGTGAGTTGAGTTGTTTGAAACTGTTAGACCTAATCACTTATATACATAGTAACTTACCGAATAATAAATAACTCTAGTCTAGTCTCTAGTCTAGACCAGTTGACCGAGTTGTGAGTTGTACCTACTCCTCGGACTAGAGTTGAAAATGAGAGTTAAAGTTGAAGTACTACTACTAGTAGTACTACTGCTAGTACTACAACTCCAAATACAACTACCTAGACCTCTAAAATAGAAGTTTGCAGCTACTACTACTAACTAGTACTAGCGCTACTCCTAGTATTTTCAATGATTGACTGAGACTCCCCAACTGACCCAGTCACTAGCAACCAACTCACGGGCAGTGACAAACTATGTACCCTGTACCCTAGTACCTCCGAAACTATGTACCCGTACTCTCGAAACGAGGCACCCCGTACTCTCGAAATCGTATACTATGTACCTCAAGCTCAAAACTATGTATCTGGTAACTTAAGGTACTACTAATAGGAACTTACTGAACTAATAGGTAACAAGTAACACAGGCACGGAGTGACATGTATTTCAGTAGTCGAATAAACCGAGACTAGTCTGACACTTATCAGGGTTATTAGCCTACATAAATTGAGGATGAGCAGCAAGTGAGAAGTCTTTCCGAAAAAGAAAGTGATTTACTCAATCAGTAACGTATGGAGTATGGTGAGTCAGCCCCAGCTCACTCGCTCGTCTAACACAGCTTGTAAGGAATTTAAGAGGAACCTGTAATTACTGCTGCATCTTTACGTACCAGATGTATTCTCCCAGCCTCCAGAACCATCTATTCGGTCTTGTAGCTCGTTCTTCACACTGAGCAGGTAAACTGGTAGAGTGGAACTGACCCTGGGCATGGCTGAGTTCCACTATACCAACCCTGCTCAGGCAGCAACTTCGTTAGTTGCGGTCTCTGTTTCAATGCAACCGACTGTGATTATTAATGTTATTATTTTTAGATACCAAATTTTTTTACTGAGTCTGTAGTACATTTTTTTATCTTTTTCATGTTCATTTTAGGGGCTCTGGCATCATGACATTCTTCTGAAAGTTAATCTTCACGATATTCTATTGGAATTAAAGGAATTTGATGGTGAGTGTTTGAGTATGAACCTGATGCTCTTCTAGTGCTAACAATTGAAGAAAACTGAAGAAAAGGGCTGTCCATTATGTGGTGTTTTACACTCTAATGACTCCCCCATACCTTCTTACGATGTAAAAGTGAAAATCATCTAGTAGCTTAAACATTTATGCGCAGTCCAGGCCAAAGGGTTGTTACTCAAGCCCTCCATGCACATGTAGAGAGTATGGAATGACATTTATCTATGGGTTAAATTTATGTTCCTTGCAGTCTGAGTTCAAAAACATGATGACGCATTACGAAATTATGGCATTGCGCTGAAAATCGGACCAAAACGCAAAAGTTGCACAAATCACGCTGGTCTGAGGTTCAAGCCTTGAGGTCAATCAATGGCTGTGATAATTTACGAAACTGTGAACTGACCTATGTTGTTATCCCAACAATGTTGTAGGACGATCTACAAAGCTTCATGAGGCGCATTGTGACGACGCTCCTTGTCATAGCACTTCTGTTGTGTGATATCACGGTTGCTCAGAATGGTGAGCATCTTCCACCCACAAGCCTCCTGGATATGAAAGCCAACCCATTCGTTCTGTATGACATACGAACAGATGATCAGGACCGAGTGGATCCGTCACTGTGGGGTGGAGTGACTCTGCGATTCGAGGCAGGAAAGCTCGGGGATAAACTTCGAGATATCGCTAATGAGGATCTGGGGGTGGAACCTATCCAGGTATGAGAATGCTCACCGAACCCCTTGAATAATTCTAAGTTAGGCAGCTTTGCCCGCTAATATCAGGTCGATAAGATATGTTTGAACGCATTTTAGGTCTCGTGTTGACACAGTGGATTTGATACGACTCTTTTCGAATAGGGCTGCTTTGTCACAGGCACTTGTTTGCCACTAGAATTTTGTTACTGTTTGCATTTTACCAAATTTCTGTTGAGTCGGCATTTTCAAAGATGCCTATTGTTTGTCACAGCTATAACTAAACCTGTATAAAAGACAGGGGTCTGAGTAGGGTCATGACTGGTTTATTGCGCCGCCGATACTCTGAGGGAATGAGTCCGGTGTAACACTCTAGAGTACCACTCAGAAATAGCCCAGGAGATTACCAGGTCTCTCAGTGTTATGTAATCATGTATTGCCCAAAGCCAATGAACACAATAGGCGTATTCAATACATCAAGATCATTCTTCCACACTTGAGTCTACTCAGTGATTATCCCTCCTGCTGTGTGAAATCGATTCTACACTGTACCGACCTGTGAGGAAATACTCACTAACAATGCTAAAAGCTTCTGCAGAGTGTCCCTGTATAAGTTTCGTTCCCATGTTATAACTTGGGCGCTGTGTACCTATAAATTGTGATTTTTTTCAGGCCGTCTTTGATTCCATAAAGTATGTGAAAACTGAGGATGGCCCACTGTCAGAGACACAAAAGGTGAGTAAATCTGTCAATCTACTGATGGAAGTCTGCAGCCCTCAGGTTGTCATTACTGTTAAGTTTGCAGCTCTGATACCAGGCCCTTGTGACCCGAACTTTGGCTGGTTCTACCCTGCATGTTTGATCCAAGATGTTAGTGGAGCTTGGTTTTGTCAGGAGTTGTCTCCGCAAATGACATAGTGAGATGACTCCAATGAACGAAGCATAGCCATGGGGTTGCCATAACATTGTAATTGCGCACAGTTGTAAGACGATGACAACTTTGTGGGTATACCCGAGCTAAAAGCCCAGTATCACCAAACCCAGCCGAGTTACACAGAGAAGCACCCGCTTAGCTCAGCCAGACTTAGCGCAACCACGTAACATTAATCTGGAGTTGTCCTCCTTGACGAGGCGATCATAACCTCTCATTGACTGGATCATGGTGACATATACTGTGGTCTGACTTCCTGGCCAGGGAGTTAGTCGTGTTGTTTCCACCCTCAGATAATATTGGAGGCTTCTGCAGCGATACTCATTTTGCCTTTGCAGCTTGGCGAGAGCATAACGAGTAAGTTGGCGAGTTATCGTCAGATTCTGCTCGATAATAAGAGAACCGTAGAGAACCTGTACACATTTCACCAGCGAAGCGCCATCACTAACAGTCTATCCTGCTGCCAGCTCAACCAATCCTTCTTCAGGTACAGTAATGTCCTGACCATATGTGAATATTGGAAGATAAGTCAGTATGCTTCCATGTGTACTCACACTAATGTGAGGATAATTTATTAAATAAGCAGCTTTATATAAGTTGTTTTTCCGCTGCTGCGCGTAACGACCCATAGCCAACCAGAAGGCGTCTACACCGTATAACAGTTTCAACAAATAGCCAACAATTTCGCTCACCACGTGTAGAGTCCTGTGGTCATTAGGGTAGATCACTTTGAGTTTATTTCTTTGCAGCAGCTGCAGCGGATCAGAGTTTTACAGCCATCAGAGCTGCGTATCTCTCTTCACGGCCTGTGATCTGCTACCCTACAGCCTAAACCCTAGCATGTTTAATCCCGGCCGTAATCTCACCAAAGGTAAAGAGCAAAGCTCCGTGTCGGGGAAATGGCAGCGCTGGCTGACTATCATTATATCCAATTTTCTGTCTGATGAATTTTGGTCACAGACATGGTTGTCCATGGACAGGTGGTCAATGCATGGATGTTATTGGCTTAATTTATCACACCTAAAACACCTATGTCTTACATGTCCACATAACTAGGACAGAGTTCATAATAATATGGGTAATAATGTAGAATTAAATGATTGTCTCTCTGCAGGTTTTATCATGTACGGTAACCGTAAAAAAGTCATAAATAGTTGTATATTCTTTTTAAATCCTCTCATCTGTTGAGCATTCCTGATTAGACCATATGATTCCCGACTCACTATTGGTTGCATTGAATGACTCACATCCTCTTCCTGTTTTAGTGTTCTCTAACAATGCGCAGATATCACCTGCTCTGAAGTGGCAGTATTTTATCTCAGCAGATGGCATACAGAATGAGTTCCCTGCTCATGTTATCTCCCCCAGAGGTGCCTCCTGTCAGCATGCTCACACAATACGCCACAGGTAAATGCTGAAGACTAACTGGTAACCTTCATGGAAAGCCGACAGTTACCCAAAGCCTCAGCACTGTTATGGGTATATCTTATTACTACTCTATTCAAGGGAAATTTATATCAATTTTCGAAGACAAATGCATTTTAGTTCGTTGATAAATTTCCTATTGTAATTTTTCAAGCAAGCAGTAGCTTAGATTCAAGAGAATTAAATTCAACACAACAGTTGTCCTTTAAATTAAATGACCGCTTCATCCTGCCAACAATAATGTTATGTTTTTCATTTACACTTTGCTTTCGAATAGTGGGAAAAAAATAAAGCCTTTATCGTCTCCACAGTTTCAGCTCTGAGGTGTTTTGCTTACTCATTGCATTGTTGTCCACTGGTTTTGCACTTGTCTTACTGTAAGTGTCATATTTGTTGCAGAGACATCTATGTGCGAACTGTGGCACCAGAACCTAAGAATGTTGTTATAATGGTGGATACAAGCAGTGTGCTGAGCAGAAATCAATTAGCCACAGCCAAAGAGCTGGCCAAACAAGTTCTGCTAGCCCTCTCACCACAAGACAAGGTACTGCTAACTATGATCCCTCGGTTTGCTGAGTTCAGCAGGTTTTCGGTTTATAACTGTATGGGAGGGGCAGGTCCCGTAGATTACTTATTGGTCTGGCACCACAGTGCTTTATGTTCATTTCTTTTGTAAGGTTAGTGCTTCACTGGCCTACTTTTACCATTTTAGGTGACTGTTTTGGCGCTGTCTAATACTGTTCAGCCTCCACCCGCTGGATGCATGAGTGACAGTCTTGCCTCCGCTACTGGCACAACCAAACAGTTTCTACTCGACTTCATTAACGGACTCATCAAATCAGACTCACAGGCTAACCACACTCTGGGAATGCGACATGCATTCTCCGTGCTCCCGCCAGGTATACAGAAGCGGGGTGCTGCCCCCTAGATCTACTCCGAATGAATATTATCCCTTAACATACAGTGACTCCTCAGTTTTAGAGCTTTCAAATCTAATGGGACATCTTGGGGTAATGGACATGACACGCTAGTTGGAAACTTGACATCTTGTAAACTATTGGTATCATTGATAGTTAAAAGGTTTTTACACGGTCGATGGTAGACCCGCTTTCGGAGTTGTGTTCCCCACTAATAATGGCACTAACGCTCGCTGACAGAGGCGAAAAACTGCACTCTGAAACCCTATTTCTATATTTTTGTTGAACATTTCTTTATATAAAATTGTGCAAATGCAAGTCTAGTGTGCACCGGCAAGAGGATTTTCCAAAAATCAGCGCCTTACCAGAGAAATCAATGTAAACACCAACAGCTCTATGTTAATTTCCTATCTCGAGGCCAATTCTGGTGCGTCAATGGTCTGAAAAGTGCGTCACCGAGGGCTCTAAGTATGCGCATTGGATAGGGCTATATCTAAGCTTCCATTTGAACTGGGTATTGGGCCCATTTGTTCATGATAGGCTTCAGAATCTACAACAAGTGAAGTCACTTTTACCCATGTCATAACCCCTTTAATTGAATTTTGATCTGCACCCCTGTTGGTAACTACCTAATGCAGTGTCTGCTAGTTGGTAGAATGGAACGAGGTGTATAGCTTATCTTATTGTAGCTGAGGGTGGTGTGGTATTCTATATGAGCCGGGGTCTGATGAACTCTATAGCCGAGGCAGGTGATGTGCTGGCTGTGATAGCCCAGGGGAACACGGAACACTCCGGAAAGGTTCATATCAATGCGTACGCACTCATAGATGGTAAGTGACTCGCGCACTGGCCCGCAGTAGACGGAATCCTGAGTTGTAAGCTCTTGCGTGGGGGTTGCCTTTCGTATTACTTGTCTCCTACTATCATAAGTGCTGTGTCCGCCCAGGCTTCTGTTTATTAGCTGGTATAATTTTTAGATGGTAAACCTGTCATGTACGAGAAGACTTTCCTGGAAGATATTGCCAAGCAGAACTTTGCCAAGTATAAAGATCGGGTCACATACACCGGGCCAGTCCCTGCGCAAGGAGACATGGTAACTGTGTGCTGCCCGGAGGTCGCTTCAGTCTCACTCAACTCCGTCTTCCTGACAGAAGGCAGCACTGAGCCTGAACCCGCATCAGATGATGTCGTCTTCTCCCTACCATATAATGATATAGCTGATCAAGGTGAGTTAACTGGTTATTACTGTGTGGTAGGAATGCCACCGTCAGCACTTATGGATGCATATCACATCTAAATAACAACTGGCAGTTATAAAGTGGATATGTAGCTATATTTTCATTAGCTGATATGTCATTTAATTGTTTGGAAACAAAAAAGAGGGTGTGAGTGAGTGTCAGTTGTGATCCTAGTGATGTGGAGACACATACATGTACATGCCTGGTACATCATGTCTAAAGTGATGGGTAGCGGATACAGCAAAACGTTGTTGCTGTTACTAAACTTGTCCACTTGCTACCCCCAAAGATGTCTCTCTGCCGCTAACTGTGTCTCCGTTAATTTCAGGTCTGGTAGTGAGTGTGTCAGCGCGTGCAGATGCTGACCTTCTCCTCGGTGTTGTTGGTATTGACATTGCTCTTGAGGATCTGGTGGAAGAGGTGGCGCACAGTTGCCGTGGAGACCAGTATGCATTCCTCGTGACATCTGGAGGCGAGGTCATCTCCCATCCAACCGTACGCGAGATCATTCGCGATAACCTCCGATTCCCTAATCTCCACCTAGCTGAGGTGGAGCACCATGATGAGTTCCCCGCCATCGCTGAAAGAATACTCACAGAAGCCAATGGTGAGTTCCCCTTCTCCTGTCACCTAGTTACCAAAACTACTTCCGTTATATTAAAATATGGTGGCAAATGTGCCTTGATGAAATCGCTTCCCTCAAAAATTTTCTAATTTCTGTGCAAAATCACCAAAGATTGTTATGTATATTTACATCAAACCCCACATGCGCACAACAGTCTTGTGTCACTATGGTTCATGGTGTTTGTGTGTCAAGTTGAACTCGCAAAAAGATTTTGGTACATTTTAGAAACCCCACATATTAGGTATCCTTGAACAATATGTGAGGTGATGAAATAGTATCTATTTTAAAACAAATAGGATCTATCTATTCCATGATCCAATGTTAATTTACAGGCACCGCCGAGCTAATCTTGGGCACTACCAACACAACCATACCCATATTCAGTGTGGTGTATATCTATTCATGGTATGGCGTGGCTAACTCGCCTTATATTGTGGTGATGAAATCCAAGAAACACAAAGGCAGTGGCCAGGCTCTAGGTTCAGTTACTGGTGAGCTCATGTTCCTCTTTCTCTCTGTCATGGTTCTCATTAAAAAGAGGTAAGAAAGCACATGCCTATATGTATTGTCAGTTCTAGTGTTGATCCCCATTGAGCTGTCAAATTATATGCTGCATGTCTCCTTGTGGTCAACAATCTATTCTCACTACCTGAAGCTGTTGGTATAGACCCTTATTGAGGTAATGTGTTTGTAGCCCAGGACCTGGAGAGCATGGTTTACCATCGTCTGGATCTAGGACAGTTACCAGCGGAAAAGACATGCCTCCATTTCCAGCAGCTCGCATCATTCTCTACGTCAGCGCTGTTCCTGTCCCCACAGGCATTTGAGAAACCGTACGAGCACGTCAGTCAGCCTGAGACTAAAACGATGATACAGAATTACATCGCCTATCTCAGCGACAGCTCCACTTACATAAGCAAACCGGGTAAGTGTGTGTGCGCATTCAATTCGGAGATTCGCCAACCCCCACAACTTGTCTGTACAGAAGCTAATGCCACAATTGATTCCTTCCTATTATGGATCAATGGATCAGGTTTTAACTTGTGGAATCACTAACGACACAATTGGCACAGCGTGATAAATTGAAGCATCCATTCACCCAACGTGAATCACCTAAAATAAAGCTGTTGGTGAAATATTGAGCAGCTTCATGTTTCTGTGTGATATAAATAATCTAACCACTTATTTGCAGGTCTCAAGAAATCTGTTAAAAATGATGCGCTGGCAATATCCAGGCTAAATCGACAATGGCTAACACAGTATCATCTGAGCTCATACAGAGATTTTATTATAAGACGGTAAGAGATGCGATGGGCAACATGGTTAAAAAATACTGTTGGCTCGCATTGGCTGCTCAACATTTCTATGCAAAGCTGTTGGATGGTACCAGGATTGTCTAAAACATATCCCTAGCATAGTGGCTTTGGTATTTCCGGAGAAACCGATATCCCCACACAAATATGGCAAACCGGATTTGTGACTGAATTTGAAACTGGAACAAATCAGGAAGAATATTATAATAAGCATAATACAATTTACTCAAATGCCTGCATCTGGGCAGAATGTAAATACAGCACCTCTTCGCTGTGGCTGAGTATATTCTGAGGATGATTATCGTCTGGGCTTTGCATTCTGAAGAGCAAAGAATACCTGATGGTAACATCACACCTCGCCGCTCCCTATATCATCCAGGCATGTGGTGGTAACACCTCACTGCTCCCTATATCATTCAGGTACGTGGCGACGCCAGACGGAGCGATGAGAATGTTTCCTGCAGCCTTGACAAGGAAACGTTACGAGCCATCTCAGAGTCACTGGTATCGTCAGGCCACTCGTCTTCCTGGCAGGATCATGCTGACCCGGCCATACGTGGACACAGCTGGGGCCGGCTTCATTGTAACAGTCAGCCACAGTATCTATGAGGGCAGGTGAGTGTTCAGGCTGTCTGTTTGTCCATCTATCTGTGAGTCCTGTGTGAATACAGCACTAGTATTCTAAATCAGCCTTCAACTGAACCATGTGCTATGGTTGTCTGAAATTTCGGCAACCTGGGATCTCATGGGATGCACATTGCCGTGGCAATGCCCCCCTCCCCGCGGCAAAGCGGGGCACCCTGTTGCAAATTGCCGCGGACTTGTCATCTTGTGCCGCTGGGGAAGAGACATTGAGACTGAAAGTAATACTGATAGGAATATCCTAATACTTAGAGTGAGAATTAGATTGACTTTTTAGACTATCACGGTCAGTGACTGAGTCAGTTACACAGTAAGTTAGTATTAGTAACTGCTGGGTCACTGGCTGAGTCAGTTACACAGCAAGTTAGTATTAGTAACTGCTGGGTCACTGGCTGAGTCAGTGGGTCATTGACTGACCGAGTCAGTGAATGATCTGTAGTGTAAAATTCCAGGGTGTTGGGTGTAGATTAATCTAACTGTCCAACTAAGTTACTAGTATTTATTGTCTGATAGTTTATCAGCTTTATGTAATGAACAGTCCTTGGGTAGATGGTAGATCTGTACGGAGTTCGGCGGTACGGTAGAGTACCCTGCGGCACAAGTTTGCCTAGATTTACCGCGGCGGCATTGCCGCGGCCTGCCGCGGGGATGCGAATCTCATGAGATCTCACATTGCCGAAATGTCTTCTTCAAGGGTGTGGAAATTGTTTGTATGAATGCCTTCTGTGTGTGCGTTGTGTTAATTTTAGCTAAAAATGTTCAATCATTGTTTACAGTATGCTTCTACAATGCATGTGATTAATCTTGACCGAGTGTTATTGATAGTGTAAAAGCCCAGAATATTGTTTTTCACCCTCTTCTGTATGCACTCATTGTTTTGTCTGTTTTTCCAGGGATGCATCACTCCACACACCAAATGACCCGATTTCTGCCGTGGTGGGTGCAGACTTTCCTGTCTCCTTCTTCCAGAGACTTGTGCTTGATATAATACCAGTCTGTGGTCACAAGCAGATCAGGTGAGTGTCATGAGCCCCTCAACGCTCTTCCTTTATCCAATCTCTGGTACTGGCTCTGAGCTGTTCTGGCTCGCACCCCAAGTTGCAGAGTATAATTAGTAAGTTCAACATATACATGTTTGTATCAAAGCAACTTGCCGGTTCTCTGGGCTAAATAAGACTGCTTTATTTGATATAAAACACAAACAGTCAAAGCCAGATCGAAATTTATATATAGAAAGCTGAAAACCTCAGAGTAACTCCATATCAGAACATAACAGCCAGAGAGTGAGTGGCGTGGGGAATGGAATCTCTGTCATGAGAATCTCTCTGCCCTGACTATTACATCCCTCCTGATTTGTGACAGTATTGTGGTTTTTGCAGTTGTTTCCTGATAGATGATCGAGGCTATCTCATCTCACATCCATCAGGCAATGCTTACTCCGCCTCATACGAAGATCAGCACATCACGCGTGTGGCCCCGCTTATCGCTAATGATATCCTTGAACATAAAGGTCTCGTCACCAAGAAAGTTTGCTACAATCTGCCCGATCGCACCATACAGAGATACTACCATGTAAGTTATCCCCCCCTTGTCACTATCACTGAACAAGTCCGTTGGGAAAGGTTCACACATTAGAGTTGGTCAAATGTTGCTTGAGTTCCCCTCTGAGAGCCATAGATATATTTGTGAGGATTATCATGTGAATTATGCTGGTTCAAAATGGAATAGCACGCATGCTATTACCCCAAATATGCCAAAATTAGGCTTTGTCCATTTTACTCGTACTGCGCATGTGACCCAC
>Ga0224511_10002958_pt1 | contig 11891 bp, 8 predicted proteins | sample SF_May12_sed_USG_2_FD_169988 | JGI IMG/M metagenome (GOLD analysis project Ga0224511, IMG submission 169988) | Sediment microbial communities from San Francisco Bay, California, United States - SF_May12_sed_USGS_8_1 | ecosystem: Environmental > Aquatic > Marine > Sediment | place: USA... | reverse complement strand
CAATTTTAGGCGTAATTGAAAGTGTAAATCTGTGATCGCAGTTCAATCAATCAGTTCAATCACGTACGTGGTAGCTTGTTCTACGCCTAATGCTTCAAATCCCCACATTGTGTTTGCTGTCATTTGGGCACAATTATACCGGGAAACTAGACCGGAAGCCAGCTTCTATTTAGTAGATAACGTTTTATTATCATGATTTATTTTTGTAAAACAGAATTCAATGAAAAGTTAAAATAAAAAGAATGTGTGCGATAAAAATGCAAGGAGTTTGAGCCATTCGCGGCGCGATTTTTAAGATGGTGTTAGAGATGTAAATGGGTAGCTAACTGTCTTCAGAGCTGGTAAAGGTGAGGGCGATAAGGTAGAGAGTTGGCAGCCAGTTCCCCTATGACCATAAATGGCTATGGGACAACCTTCCTCTACCTTCCAGGAACCCAATGTAAATCCCCAAGTACTTTCAATACCAGATACCAGTATAACATATGTTATTTTTGTATTGTATTCGTAATCACAAGGGGGGTTTTTCAGTCCCTAGGGCATGAATCATGAAACCCTAGTCATACAATCAATTCAGGCTTCTGCTTCGTTTTCCAGATGAGGAAGTTAGTACGCATACCAGTCCGGATAGCACACATCAAAGTAAGTACCTGTTAATACTAATTATTCCTGGATGCTCATGTATGAAATCCAGTGTCCAGTTAATGCATACACTTCTGGAAAACCTCCATTGTGGCGTAGAACTAGCATAAGGAGAAATATACGGGGTATGTAATGTTGTTAAGCCAAACAGTTTAGTAAAATATTCGTCGATCAGCCATCAATTGGATAAGTTATAAATCTATGGCATTGTCACATCTGGAAAACCGAAGAGGGCCATGTAATTACATATGCACGTCTACCACAACTCGAAGAATTGCATCATTATACGCGTAACATTATACCTATGTAGAATAGATCTATTAGAGCGTGGACTGTGACCAACTCATATATATATGTATATATATATATATTTATATATAAGCTATAAATTCAGTAGTTCGTTAATAACTCAACCGCTAGTTCCCTAGTATTCAGTAATTAGTTCTCTTACTGGCACAGTAGGTGCTTTCGCGTGCTCACGACCGAAATTCTTGCACATTTTTTGGTCGCGAGCACGCAAACACAGTCGCGGTGAGGAAACGCAGTTGAAATCAGGATGGACTTTGATTGGATCAGAGTTGTCCTCTCCCAACGTTAACTCTCCGGTTAGAGCTGAACGATCGTTCGCGATTCGTTATCCTAACGTAGTAATCAAACCTCTTTACAGTAACCTTGACATTTGCCTAAACTACTAGGCTCACGCCTACTTTCGGTCGTGTAATTCTGTTCGCGTGTTTTCGGTCGCAGATCACGACCAAAAGTGAAAGATCCTTTTTGGATCGCGATCAAAGTCCATTTCGATCGCAAAAAGCCGAGCATGCGAAGGCACCTATTGTTTCAGGTGATTCCCGTTTGCTGGACTCGAGAGATGGTGATAGCTCTTTCAATGACAGCGATGAAGACATTCCGTTGCCTAGTGATTCGGAGAGCATAGATGAGCAGTCCAGCCCTGGTAAGGAGCACTGGAAATCAACATTTATTTGCAGGAGACTAGCTCCGTCAACGCCTTTCAAAACTGGGAATCAAAGTATTTTATACTCGTATGACCCCGGCACTGTCATGATAAAGCTGCCGGGTTAGATTCTTGTATTTTCTTTCACCATTTAATGCTTGGCTTGAAGCACAACGGATAAATCAGTACCGATGCAATACCTGTTTTTCAGCTAGGAATTATGTGTGACGTTGGCACTTGCAACAGACCCCGCCAGCCACCTTGACCTGGGTCCTTTTAATTCCAAGCCCAGTGCTCTGCCACTGAGCTATCTCGCTATTCCCACTGAGAACATGTTGGGTCATTTGCACTCAGGTGACATGCCGAACACATCTCCGTAAAGAATAATTTTCTGCATTGTACTGGGTCTAGTTTGTGTTTTCAAAGAGTGATTTTATGCTGTAGTGTCAACCACTGCACCGACCCTGTCCATAGAGGTAGATAATGGCAATAGATCTCCATTTACACCAGAAGAAACGTTGGAGACAGAGAATGTCCCAATTGTGGCTTCACCACCCCCGCCAACCTACTCGGCTCTTAGAAAAAGAACAGCCCCTCCAGCCTATGACCAAGTCCGTCAACAGAGAGGTAAAACGAACATTTGTCTACTTAGCTATTGTCAATTGGGACATTGACCTTTGGTCATGCACCATCCTAGATTTTCATCAGATCGAACTAGTCATGGGAAGTTTTAGTCTTTATTGTAATACACACAAGAGACAATATTTGAAAATTTAAGATTAATGCTTTTGCTAGGCAAAGCACACTGTGTATGTGTTCATGCGGGTCACATGTTTATTTGCTAATGCATAGATAGACATGGTCATTTGCACACACTGGGTGCGAAGATTTTTATGTATCTGTGACACTTTGTAACCTGGCCATATCTCTTTATTCTATGTACAAGCATGACTGCTTGCTCTCGGTGAAGTGTTCACTTTTTTAATACTTTTATAGTCGAGCTAAATGTTTCGCCCATGCATGCTCCACCACCCATCTACTGTTGGTATCAGTATGTTTGTGCCATCCATGTATTGAATTATCACCGGTATGATTGTTTTCAGGCCAAGCGGTGACACCAGGTGAAGACACCGAATCCCCATCTGCATCCACTGCCCTTTTAGGTAGAACCCATAGCCCTGATGCGGGTCACCTTTCCGGTACATTCCCTTAGCATTCCTGAGTCCAATAACACCGCTAAGCTCAGTGCTGTAATAAGTGATTAAGGCTGCGTGTACACGTATGGATGAATCCATACAGATAGCCATCCATGGTGACCAGTACGGATAACAGCACGGATAAGATTAACCGGCGTAAACGTCACTGAAGAGTCTGGCAAACGTTTCACTGGTCTAATTTTAGTGATTTTCACCCCAGACCAAAAGTTATCCGCGACCACCTGTAGCCCACTTAACTTGGGGTCAAACCTGTCCACGGATAGCCATCCGCGCGGACTATCCATCTGTGTACACGCACCTTTGGAGGTAAAATTCCCAATCCGGATACTGAGATTGGGTAGGCTGGAGTTGTTTCTTTCTCTTGTTTCATTACTAACTCCGCTGTTCTCCTTCATGTTTGGTATAGTTTATACTTAGATCGCTAGGTCGCCGCTTGCTCTCCACCAGTCAGTGTTGTGTGGCGGCATATATTCGGCCTCGTTCTATCTTAAAAACCCTCATTCCTTCACCACCAAGCAGTGCTCATCGTAAGTCATAATTTTTAATGAGTCAGTCGTGACAAATTCTTCTAGTTTTTACAAGTCTCAAAAAGTTCCTAGCAAGCTCGTACGTTAGCTAACTTCGGTACGTTTTGGTAAATAACTGGTGCAAACCTTTTATGTGTTAATTCATTTAGACGTTTTTATTCTCACAAATGTATTCAAATAGTGTGTTGACCCCATAATGGCAAAAAATGAAGAAAAAGCACAAATATACTTCCATACAAACCACAAAAGAATGAAACAAAATTTCATATGACTTTATAAATCAAAAATTGTACGAAATCATTGTTTTATGATCATTTGATGTGTTTCGTTTCTATAGCAAATTCGTAGGGTTAGCAGCGCTGTTCAGTGGTGAAGGAGTTCAGTGGCCTTGCATATGTCAATGAGCACCGCACTTGCAGAAGAATAATTGATGAGGTACTTCCACAGAGCACCCGCTAATCGGTGAAGAATATTGATGCCATGAGAAATCTCATTGACATTTCCAATGCCTAGTTAGTAGAATGGTATTACCATCGGGCTCTACACCGTAATAACTAAAGTCTGTCAGCAAACTTTTAGATGCACTGCCAGCTGTCTTTCTGTCTTTCGCTATATTAAGATCCTTTTTCTTGTTGTGTCATGGGGCCATAGTTAAGATTTAGGAAAGCTTTAGGCGTTTATCAAATTCCTAAGTCTATTGAACTTGCTACAGCCATTGCGCAAATCAAAAGTGGCAACTGCTATTAGTCATTGATATGGATAGATGGATCTGGAATCAGTCCACAGTACAAGGCTGATCCCACAGACACTCTTATTGGGTTGTGACATCATCGACATGAAACAGTTCATTGGACTTGCAAAGTTTATGGAAATGGTACTGCCAATGCGGAGTCGTTCGCTCTTTAACGTAAAGAAGCGATAATTCTGATACAATTTTTAGCGATTCCTGCGTAACCCAGTGTATTTGTGATGTCACAAGCAAATGAGTGTGCTTGATTGTGAGATTAGCCTATCCATATATTCATATCAATGATATTAGCTAACAAACAATTCTCTGTACCCAAAAGCAGACAGTCATGTATAAAATAGCACTTTCTCATTGCAGAGCAAATTGAGATGACTGAAGGTACCGGACCGGAGGTAGGTTTTCCTTAGTTTAGCGAGACTTTAATGGATGGTGTCTGGTGTACCTTATGCAGTTTATATGTTTGATCTGCGAGCGTTGCTTTAGACTCCCCTATAAATAGCTGCATCATTAAAAGTACCATCAGGTAAATAATCAACAATTGTGCAAGTTACCATTTCAACTTTTATTAGAAATTTATTTGGTTTTTTGGTTTATTTTGATACTAAAAGTTAAAAACTCAGTTTTATTTGTTGGCATTTAAATGCTTATTTCATTACTTAGAGGTATGAAATTATTCAACAATCTGTTTGCTGTACATACACTGCAGGATCGTTGTATCAGTAAAGACAAATTCAGAATCAGAGTTCGATTCTTCTGAAAGCTGACTAGTTGCAAAATGAAGCGATTGCAACATCAAGGGCAGTGTATCTCCGATGTAGGCGCGGCCAACTGTTCAACCACCGGCTTACCACGAAGTGATCTATACGACATTCGCCTCTGGTGAAGCGGAGACAACATTTTCTGGAGCAGACGCAGAGGTATCAGATGAAGGCATGGCGGACCGCCTGCCCCCGCACTACAGAGAAGGTCAGTTGCTGGGTTTATACGCTTTATCGTCGACTAAAGATTCATCAATGATCAACTTTATCCATGAGAGAAGTCCGTATAGAGCCGCTGTAAAAAATTGTCGTTAAGCAATTGACATGATTAAAAATCCGAGGACCTCTCGCATATCTGAGGAGTCTGAAAATGTCGGCTGTGTTTCCTGACTGACAGAGAATGATTTGAGTCAATTATTGGACAAATATCTTGTGTGACTGTAGAAATTTGTTGCCGGTGGCCGTGCTATTTAGAAAGATGTCTTTCCATTAATTACAGATGGTCACCATGGCCAATAATTAGAGAATATTTAGTGTATTAAACTAGATTCTCTCTGCCTCTTCGCTTCTTCTCTGTGTGTCTGTCTATCTGTCCATCTGTGGAGTGTATGTCTCGCCTTCCTGTCTCTATTAAAGACAACTGTTGCATGTTACAATCTGCGCTTGGCATGTGGATATATTGTTCGTTAGTTTATCTACACAGTCACTGAAAGTCATGACACGAATGCCGACAACACAGACGCTGACGTGGAAAGACAGGCTGATGTCACAGACGAGACCTTACCAGAAGATGAAGGCAGTTTTGGTCGATTGTTAAGGTGAGGGTCATTTTAGTTGAGGCTTTTGCGTGTACTCCACTCATTGAAGCTGCTAGCCTGTTGCCATGTTTTCACTAGGTCAGATTTCTCCTTTCAGTCGGTCCTTTGCCTTCTCGACACGACGATTCCATTCTTCAAGATTCTCCCTCTCATGGAGTTCATGGTAACCATTGTAGATGCTGCTCTGGCTCAGTGCGACGTAACTTCATTATAGCATGCGCTGTTTGCGCGTGTCTCGTGTTTACCTGTATCTTCTTCCCATTTCAAGTCAGCTATGTCGACTACCATCAGGTAAAATACAAACAGCCAGTCCTGATCCACCCACGGAGTAAGATGGAGAGACATCAATGCGATATCAATTGAAGCCGTAAGGCTCTGTCGCCGCCATTTTGTTTAGGTCATCGAAACCATGGCTCAATGGCTTAGATATATAAAATCCTCCAACTTCACACCAGGCCAACAGCCAATAATATGCCTCGAAACCTCACATAACGTGCATCATTGTATAGCTTAACATCCCATCTATCCAATGATATTAATGATTTTGACATTGAACCCAATGGGATTGAACCAAACCCGCAGCAGCCAATCAGACCAAATCAAGACCGCTAGTGGAGAACCGCTCTATCTGTCCAGGCGACGCGCATTTGTGCTTGGCTTCATATGCACATCCAAGGCAGTAAGTAGGCTTGTTAGCAAGGACCTGCTGCTCTCTGATGAGGCAGGCTAGGAATACTTGCTCACATTTCGCATATCACTGGAACTCCCAGAGAGTTTCTTTGGGAAGGTACGGTCAATGGGTGGCAAAATAACAACCCAAATGACATCCAGCTCAAAGCCGCAATACGCCACCTACCGGCCAAACAATCTGTCGCCAGTTCGGAGTGTAGAAACACTCTTGATAGTGAAACAAACTCTGGGGGTTTTCCCTGAACCCCTTAGGAAAGGCCTGATTAGCGATGCACGGGTGGCCATAGATAGGGAGCTGGAGGACATTCTTCGGGCACATTCCGAGTCTGAGTTCACCCTGAGCGATAATAGTTTATTCTATATAGTGGGGTATGGTGTTGGATCACTTTCTGGCAGTGTTAAGTGTGATGAGTGCATCAACCAGCTCATTGGTGAACCCGGTGCAGGAGTTGATCACTGATATACCTGGGATCGTACCTACTCTGTGATTCTATGACACAAAAACCGAGGCGGACTGACCGAGCCACCTGATGGGCTGTTCAGGGTAGTCCGGCACGCAGAAGCTTTACTAAAAGTTGTGATGTCTAAGCCTGGCTTAAAGCGCCACCCAAATCTACACCAGTTGCTTCTGACCTTCTACAACTGGCATGCCCTTGAGCGGGGGAACTCATCCTTCTATCTCCGGTCAAACTGTGAGATTGAGGTGAGCGCCATGACCCACGGGCATCAGTTGACCCGATCTGTGCTGTCAAGGTTTTTTTTTATATATCAGGCTCCGATCATATACAGGACAGCAAGCCTCAGAAAGGTCCAGGTTGGATAGGCTGAATAGGTTGAATATTTAAACATATTTAATGCCTTGAGTGTGCAGCTCACAGAGCTCCCTTCATGCTTCACCACTTTTGTTTAGCCCTCAGTTAACTCTGAATTCGAAGGAACCCAATTCAAGAGAACTCGCAGCTCAACGGACACCTGGAAACCTAAATTAAGCCCCACTCATTTTAAAGGAAAATTCACTTCAAAGGACACAAAACATTGTGACCGAGATGTCCTTTGAATTGAGAGTTGTAAATGTATATGTGTCATTAAGTTTTCAATGTCAACTACAGCATGATCGAGCCTCACCTATCCCTGCGTGTCCCTCTGAATAGTAAGTGGTTTACAGTGCATCAGTACTGCATCCCTCTGGCATGTGTTTCATTTCTACCAGTACAAAGCAGTAGTTGTTGGATCACAGCTTGGCCTATTGACTGCTAAAGGTTCGGTTCAATGTCACTCTTTCGATTGCATTGGATAGAGATCTTTGGCTATCGAATGATGTATGGTACAAGTGGATTCGAGGCATATGATTGGTTGCTAGACAGCTGTGAAGTTCGGGGACTTCTTATATCGTAGCCATTGAGCCTCGGTTTCGCCACCCTAAACAAAATGGCGGTGACAGAGCCTTTCGGCATCAACCATGCGTAATCTGAATGGCCCTGGTTGGCACTCCATCTTACTCCGTGGATCCACCCCACCTCTCTGCAATGGGTTTGATGATATTCTATTGCACCCTAGGAAAAAGATACAGACTATGACAAAAGGGCAACCTGATAGCCAGCAGGCTAGAGTGGCGGCTCCCGATTAGAAAATAAGTGACTCGCACGTCACACGCCCACCTAAGGTTGTATTGGTTTATTGCTATTCATTGAACAGTACAATAAGAATAGATTATTAATAATACGAAGGTAGGCAATGGGAAACACCTGATAACAGCTGCTATAGATCAGTGGGAATCTCTGAATGATCGGTAACTTTTCAAATCAGATGAGACCTTACCACCAATGATTCGCTTGCGACGTTTCTTTGCTGTGCCGGAATCCACATAGACAGTTCACAAAGTCCGGCTTACACCTGACTGTGTTATGCCATAATACATACCGATGTCATTGGTAAAAATATATGACCTTGTCACCCCATTGGCCCCACCTCAATCTATTATATTCATCTCATCTGTAGTTTGGCCTAGTTCGCACCAAGTCTACAGGGAGAGTTGATGTGACTCGGGTGTATGAGTCTGGCTGCTATGTGCTCGGAGTGGATAGGGAGTTTGTGTATATTCAGCAGTCTGTCACCCCAATCACCTTCTCATCCCTCAGTATGTTTACGGCTGACAATGTGGACCTGAGCATAGATATGGAAATCTATTACACAATCGAGTAAGTGTCTATAGGTAACTCCGCAACCAACACCTAAAGGGATTGAGCAATCCCATTGGCTTTGCCTTAGGCATCACTAAAACATGATGGGCGCGAGTCCAACACTTGAGACCATGTTTTGCATTGCTTATATTATGCGCTTTAAATATGTTGTTTTGTGGAATGAACATCTCTTGCTGAATGGGCGTGCTATTGTGAAATATATGGGTGAATTGTCAAATTTAAATTGATATTTTCATTGTTCCTGAAGATAGTGTGTCACAGCATCTGTTTTGGTACAGCTGAGATCATAGACATATAAATAGATGTCTATGTGTCTCTATGGTTGAGACAGTGAGTAAAAACCGTAGAAAATATCTATGTCCATTGCGCTAACAACAGCAGGTGTCCACAAAGGTCCTAATTTGTATCGGTGCAACAAATCAATTCACAACATCATCATCTTTCAGTCAAGATAAAGTCGGTGAGGTATGGAAGGACTACGCGGGCAAGCATCACAGAGTTTTCCAAGCGATGGTTCGCTCGACAATCAGAAATCTGGCTCCTCAGATATCCCAAAATGACTACATCACCAGACGAAGTTATGTTGAGCAATTGTTACAACGAGGCGTCATCGATAAACTGAGTAAGCTATGAAATCACCCCACCCGCAACATTGTGATGGAAATGACTTGCCGCTAGTACCATTGTCCGTCTGGCTTATAAGTCAACCATTCACTACTCAGGGATCGCCATTCATGTAGCTTCTAGCAGCTGCTAACAGACGCATCCCATTGTCTACCTTTAGTTTATGTTCCAATTCTTCTCTTACTTTAATTTACTCATATTATTGTAGAGCAATAAATATAAACTCACCAGATCTTCAGAGGAGATGAATACCAAAGACCTGGAATATTTCTAAAATCTCAAATGAAATGGTGAATGTTTTAGGTCCCAGAGGAGTTGTGATACGATCATTCACTCTACTCCAGATACACTTACCTGAACGTGTTACAGATCTTCGTCTGAACATCATCATCACACGCATCCAGGTGAGCGCTGTCACTCATACTCATCCGTGATCTTTTAACCAAACACGTCCGCGACATCCACACCGCTCAATATTTCTACTACTGTGTCTAAAGGTCATTTCTTGAATTAGTTACTGACTGCAGACAAATTGTTGACTCGAGATATTTCGTCGCGTCACGGATATCTTTATCGATTTCTAACTCGGTGAACTTGTCTTAATATTAGATTGCAATGTTATCTGGTATGCCGACTCCCATTAGGGACTGGCTTCTTTTGCTCCACATTTCTGGTGTGCTTCTCTTGAAAATAAAATATTGCTGCCCCCTATTGTCCCTAACTGAGACATCGCTCCCCGTTACTTTAGGGGCTACCAACTACGTCAGACAGAATCAGGGCTTAATACAACTCTTCAGCTGAGATTTTTGTGTCCCTTAATCCGGAAAGTGATGTAGGTTTCCATCCCAAAGGCCATCATGTTGTATATAGCTAAACGAAACATTTTACTGTCTACCAGTCGTGAACCCAGGATACTGACAATGTGCTAAATGATCATTCAACTACTTAAGGTTGAGAAAGAACAGTATATTCTTGAGAAAAAGCTTGTTGATTTGGAGACCGAACGCTTGGAGCAGCCTATCCTTTATGAAGGTTAGCTAATGGGAGTTGTCCTCTTTCGCACAATTATATTAATGAGTGGACAACTCCCCAAATATAATCGTTACCGTTTCTGCCCACTCGGTCAGCAGTATTCAGGGTTTATCACCTATGGTTCCATAAGTATGAATTGAGTTGTCTACACTTTCCATAAAATTTACAGCAAACTCAATGAAGTTGCTTCACTTTTATGAGATAAGAGTCTATTGAGACCGCTCGAGCTGTGAGCCTTGTTAAGGCAGACTGGTTGCCAATCCATATATTCATATCAATGGCCACCACTTTGGGGATTTCCGTGTCTGTGCTAAGCTAACATTATTTTTACACATTTATTCTGTAGCTAAAGAGGTTGCCAACAATGCTACATACCAAGCGGCCGCCATTGGACTACTCTCCAAAACTGACAAAGAAGCTGTACTAAATAATCAGCACGCCAAGTCTCTCAGAGGGATGACTACCCAGTTAAATGTATCTAATCCTAATCACACATTGTCATTTATGTGGCTCTCTGCTCTTAATAACATGGATAATCTCGCTGGGGCTGTGGAATACGGATCACTTAAATTCTTTCACGGCAGAAAATGACTGTAACCCATAGAGTTATCCTCCATAGAGTCATCATTGTGAAATTCATTAATCTCGTCTTTTCTCTCTAGGCTATTGACTATAGTTTTACCCCCCTCTTAAAGTTTTTCTGTGATGCTCTTGGTTGATTTTTTATTAATAAATATTAATGTTCAAAATATGACTATTTAAATTATCACAGTTAATATAGCAACGGATCTTTAAAAACTAACAGTCTGATGAAAATGCGAATATATACAACATCCCGTTACCAATATGGTTTTGATGCAATCTTTCCTTCACATCAAGACGAGCTTACAGCGCTTGTAGTGGACAAAACCTTCACAAATAGAAGGTCTTCATCCGTTCCTGGGGCGCACCTAGCTTGGTTAAGTGTCTCGCCCGAACATCGGCACATGGCTACATACATAAAGATTCACTAGCATGGAGTTCGGCGTTTGACAAAATTATGTCCGTACCATTTCAACAGGAGCAAAACAATTGAGTGATGCAATTCCTTTTGGATCACCCCTTCTCATAAACAAAATTGGGGTCAACCATTCTGGGTCTACATTAGGTGTGTCCAATCTTTTTCAAGAAGCCAGAAATCATTCCTTCAAACTCCGTTTGCATAATCATAGCATAGAATAACTTTTTTCACCTAGGCAGATGTAACCAAATAAGGAAAAGCCCAAAACACTTCCCATTTCCAAGAGAAAAATTAATAATCATATGAATGTATCAGCCATAACTATCTAGAGATAGTGAGGGGTAGGTTGTTGAGCGCACTCAGGGCCACCAATTTTGAGCCACGGAACTGCGGGTGGGCACGTCGGGGCTGACTGGTTACTGCTATACGCCGGCGCATATGAACCACAATCCTGGGGTGATCTTTGAAGGTTAAACATGGTGACACAAGTAACAAAAAACTTACTACTGCGAGAACTGGGATTCTGAAAGAAAACCTCATTCTTCATTAGGTCCAACCCAGTGATAACAATGAAATGCCCTGCAAATAAAACCAAGCGATGGATTAAGCACGGGCATTATGTTGTTGATGTAAGGTCAATTAGGTGAGTCAAAGGCAAATTGGGCCGTCATGGGCCGTAAGAGGT
>Ga0224511_10002957_pt1 | contig 11892 bp, 9 predicted proteins | sample SF_May12_sed_USG_2_FD_169988 | JGI IMG/M metagenome (GOLD analysis project Ga0224511, IMG submission 169988) | Sediment microbial communities from San Francisco Bay, California, United States - SF_May12_sed_USGS_8_1 | ecosystem: Environmental > Aquatic > Marine > Sediment | place: USA... | reverse complement strand
CCATTTTTGCACGGGGATTCCCAGAAATTACAGCCTTGTGTTCTCAACAGGAAGTACGCTGAGCCGTGAAAGTTTTGGTGGAGGTGGTTTACCAGAGAGGATCAAATAAAGCAAATGGAGGAAACAAACGAATTTACAACTAAGTAGAATAGTAAAACACCAACAATAAGTTTTCAATGGTAACTCCACCAGGCAACGCGGTGATCTGCCAGTGTAACTACACTACATCGAAGTCCGTAAAAAGTCGTGACTCGACTGGGTTGTGACTGTGAGTCGTGTGTGACCGACTGACGGAGTGACTCGTGACTGAGTGTGACTGTGAGCTACTCTACTGACAAAGTAACGGTAACACTGACAAATATCAAACAAGACGACATTAGTCTAAGCCTAGGTCCTAATACTAGTAACTAACCACTAACTGAGTAACTAGAGGCCAGTTCTTGCTCAGTGTAGTCGGGTGTACCACTCATAGTCATAGTCAGACTCACCCTTATTATAAGGCTATATCTGACTGGAAGCAATTGACAACCCACCACAATGGACTTACAGTCTTATACTAGTGTTCAATGTTAGACACACCACAGTCGTACACAGTACAGCCCTAGCATTGTCGAGCTGTGAACCACGTGGTTATGATCTTAGTCTAGTGTGAACGACATTGTAGTGTGAAACTTGAGATTGTCAATTTATTGACAGGTTCTCAGATAAAATGACACTCACAGGATCACAAATACGATTGCTCAGCTACCAGGCATCTGGGTTTCGTACCCAGTTTGCTCGTGGTAAACTTTGTGAGCACGGCTCTCTCCCACCTGATGTAGATATCTGTCTCGCTCTTGGCTTGGTAAGTTGCTTGTTATGATTGGCAGATCAGCTGCGGAATGTTGTGTTGCTCTCACCAGAGAGAGTTGTCTCTAAGTTAGGTTCCAATAGGTTACATTACACTGTAAATCCCCAGCGTAGAAGCTTTTGGAATTCATGGAAACTTGTTCAGTCCTATATTTCTCATCTATAGAAAGCTGTCACCCCCTGTATCAAGTCTTTGATTTGTGATTGCAGTGCAGATATGGTCACAATAAAGATTTATTTGAAGGCCTCAGTACATCCACTTTTGAGGCCTTTAACCGATGCCTACCAATCTGCCTGCAAGATGGAGATGAAGTCAACTCGTGTGAAATCTGCGGATCGATCGCTGATCTAGCTCAGCATGCCAAGGCATGTGAGATGCACCCAGAGGTGTGTCAGGTCTGCGGATCGCTGTATAAAGTGCTTGAGTTTCATCTGTTAGAGTGTAAAGTGTGCGACATGCATCTCTGTACTAAACTGAAGCTGAAAATGATGCGAAACAGACTGAATATGCAAGATGGCCTCACGCGCTTTTGGCCAAAGCTGCAACAATACCTGTCTCAACTTTTTCCAGCAGCTGTGGACATTCGACCAGTGACCAAGCCCGGTAAGTTTTAAAAATGTAGTATAGTAGTTGAAGGTTAATAAAAGCTCGTTTCTTTTTTCTAACTCTGGTTCATTTCGTAGAACCCAGTACCATAATGGGTTCTGCCATTAAAGTTACAATTTTTGTGTGAATGCAGATGGGTAACCTAGAATCCCCATTCTGTAATTAAATCAAATTAATCAATTTACGTAGCTACTCTTAAGCTGACTGGTATACTTTGCAGGGCTTTTTAGATTCCCGAGTCTGTTTGACTACAGTTCTGGTAGCGCCACTCCTAACAGTGTGCCCAGCAGCCCGATGACACCAATGATGTGTCGCCCGATGGTGCTGTCCCGTGGCGTGGACAGCGATGGCAGTGGTGGGGAGTTAGATGTCTCACAACCCTATTATTATCCGGGTAAGTTTCCAAATCAGCCCTTTCGTTCAAATTTCCATTTATAGAATGAGAATCTTTGGTAATGTAATATTGGTGGGTAGCCGTATTTTGGCACTGATTTGTTAGACCATGATTGATTGTACTTATCCCTTAGGTCCAGAGTGTTACATTAAACGTCTCACGGAGATGGACCTGGCGGATCCCTCTACAGGTATACATGGCATACCACTAGAGGTAAGTACCTCTGTGCTGATTGGTCACCAACTTCCTCAGAGTGAAGCTGAATACCAGCACTTTTGGTTGCCGTAGTCAGTCTGACATCAAATATGGTCCAATAAACAAGCTCTAAGCAATTAAATTCAATTGTTCAAGGAGTAAATCTCTTTTATTGACACTAGTCAAAGTTTTTACACTTGGGAGGCAAACCAAGGCAATAAATCGCTTCTAGCCAATTAAAAACCCGAAATAAGGGAAACAAATTGTGTTATGTTTTCCCCTGACCACACAGCTACCAAGGAATTTATCTGCTACATAATGCCGCATGCTAGGACATACTTACTGCTACTGATATATTCACAATGGTCTCTGTTGCAGTACCCTGATCCCTATGAGCACTCGACACTAACAGGCAGAGACTTGCTGTCCTCTCCGGCAAACATAGGCTTGACGGATCACACCGCTATAGGCCCAGCGGCTGTGGGACCGCAGGCGCACGCGAATTTTACACAACCGCTGCCCGCTGGCTTGAGTAATAATTTTCTCTCCATGCTGACATCTATGACAGAACCTGAGAAGTAGGTCACACCAAAGTTAAAATGTCTCCCGAAAACTAGTAATAAAACAAGAGCATCAGTACTAAATTTTTTTAAAGTTTTAAATGCTATAGACTATACCCTTTAACAGGTCTGGTAGACTGGGTTGGGTTGTGTTAACTTCCTATTTATAAATCAGAAACAGCCCAGCAGAAGAAACTATATTCGGCCCGATGCGGCACCCGCTATAGCCATGACACCCTATCACATCTAAAAGCAAAAAGTAAAATATTATCGAAAGCATGGACTCATAGAGCTCTGGCCATTATAGGCATAGGCAATGGCACCCATTCAGAATTACCCAATGTCAGTTGTACTGCGCACATATGATTCATTAACACCAGATTATTTATAGGTTTTGGTACACCTCCTCGTAACATAAAGTGCAAATTGTTAGGAAATTTCCTACTAGATATTCCTAAAATGCATATCAGTTAATGTTTTGGAAGTAGGTCTCTGAAGTGTTTGCACTGCTAACGTGGGGTATTGGGTGGTGAATTCTGCAAACTGAAAATGATTGTGACTGGGTTTGGTCTCAACCGCATCAATTCAGGGGACATTATAATCCGACAGCATAAAATCCAATTTTGTCCCCGGGCAACTACGACTCATTGAATGACATTGGGAAAATGCACACGACTACAACCTTTTAACCAAGTTTGGCAAAGAGTACACCGAGTAAAGTTTTTTAGGAAACTCTGTAATCTCATTTCATGGTCAGGTAGGAACGGATGCGTCTCATCTCTCATGGTTCTCTTTGTATCTCAGGCCCGGCGAGAGTGATGGGTGTGGTGCTGTGATTCATGGTGAGCCTAGGCAGCTCAGACAGCTAGCTAAATACTGGATGGAGCTGAAAGAGCAATTGAAAGGGGCTAATGGGGTCAAGGATTTATCCACCGAATATGATGGTGTCTTATTGGATGGCAAGGTTAGTGGCAGGATAGTTATAGAAAACCACAGATGTTCATGGCACAGTGCATAACCTATGCCAAGTATCATGCTCAAAGAGACCGGCGGTGCCACTCATCTGAACATTATTCATATCAATAGCGTGCATAGACAGAAGGACAACCGATTGTTGCTGTTTTTCAGGAGAGTGGTATGAAATGTGTGGATAACATGTATGTCAAAGAGGATCACTGGGACACACTGACTGAACTCGGCTCGGGACGATTTGGCACCTGCTTCCTGGCTGCGGACAGACAGACACAGGCTGTCTTTGCTGCCAAAAAGGTACACACGCACACACATGCGCGCGCGCACACACACATGCACTCACGGTTGTGGTAGGGGTTGTGGTAGGGGTAGTGGTTGTGGTGTTAATAGTAGTGAAAAGTTCTCTTTTCTACTTCCTAAACACCTTGATGAAGGAGCATGACCTTTCCATGATGGACACTAGCATCAGACATGATGGCATCATACAAATACATTGCGAGGGGAATGGTATGAGAAATGTTATCCCTATATACGTTGATCAGAATCTCCAATGGCTCTAATAAAAGGCAGTTGGGGTCTAATCGCAATAGACTCGGGCTCTAACCGATGCACCGTGGGGCTCTGTAGGTACAGTCACATTGGGTCAGGAGTACTTTCTCATTGCAGATTGACCTGTTGAAATATGAAGCCGATGAGATCATTCTCTGGTCGGAGTTGGAGCACCCGAATCTAGTTCAGCTATACGGAGCGACACGGTATAAACATAAAATCTGGATATTCAGTGAGGTCTACACCGCAGGTGAGTGCTCACAACATATACGAGACCAACCACTTTTCATTCATGTGTGCATTTAAGGGGAATGTTTAGCTCAATAGTTTCATCACGCCTGACTGCTTCCTTATCCTCTTTCCGATAAATAGTCCGTGGTTTGCAGTACAAAAAACTGACATTCTAATGGTAAACAACTCAATTCGCTTACCCTGAAAGGAAGATTATTGAGCCAGACATTGGATTGGTGTTGAACATGTTGGGCATACAGGGGGCGTCGAGTGGCAGTGGGGGCATACTGCAGGAATGGAGGTGTACTGCAGGAGTGGGGTGCACAACAAGAATGGGTCTCACACACGGAATGCCAAGTGGTCAACAAGATGATGTCTCGATCTGCGTAGTTATGGTCAATTTCTCAGGCTCCCCAATGATAACATTTATAAAAATGCAGATTTTCGCATCGGCTAAACTTCCAACTGTGTATGTGCCGATCCCAAATGTTATATATCATTGGACATCCAGACATCTCATGTATCCAACGAGGCTACTTAATCAGGCCTGAAAGAGTGTTAGGAGTCACAAGGGCTCCAGTGGGATATACGACGCACTCAATTTATTTTATTCCAAATAACCCAATCTAAAGTATAGCACATGTGATTCGCAACTAAGGTGAAAATTAAAATGTCAATTTACTATAAAAGGAGAGTGGGGCCATTCAGAGTGATAGATGGTTGCCATATTTACTATCCAATTGACAAATAGTGCGCCTTACTAGTCTAATTTGGGCACCCAAAAACTTTCACCCTTTCTTATCCGAGGCAACGCTTTCTGGCCGCTCGTTCACTGTTGACCTGAAGTAAACATTTTATATTTTCCGTGGTTCCATCACGAAGATTAGTTTTTGGAAATGATACTACTAAATAAGTATACCAAAATACCGAGTGTAAGAGCTATGTGGTGATAGCAAGCTCAGGTGTTGAGGGTGCTGATGGGCTGAGGTTAAAATGAACTTTCCCCAAGGTTAGCTCACAGTCTTAACCAGGCTAGCCTCTAATTTATTGTGAGAGCTTAATGGTACCAGTTCGTTTCTTGTCAGTCATCATTTTTTCACATCTCATCCTGATTTCTTGGCTATTTATCCCTTCTCACCCAGATCAGTCGTAGCATCAGTGAAAATCGGTCTCGGGCTCAATTTTTCCACTGGCCATTAGATTTTTAAACTGTTGCCTCACTGCCAAGATCAGTTTCAGTTATTGTTCTGTGTTACAGGAAATCTTGCAGAGCTTATTCACAGAAATAAAGCCCTGGACCAGTGGACTAGCCTTTACTTTTTACAGCAGCTGTTTGACGCATTGTGTTATCTGAAAAACAAGGAGGTCCTTCATGAGGATATTAAAGGTAACCATGCCAGATTCTCCGGATCTAAAACCTTCGTTAGCGCTACTGATTATTATAGGGCGTACATTATCCCCTCTCATTAGCTGTTTCCTTCAATCAATTGGCTTTCCATTTAGTGGCCGATCCTCACAGCAGGAGGCCTGCAGGCTGGGTTTGAATTTGGGTTTTCACAGTTCAAATGATTCACTACGGCCCTATCCTCATTGAACCAATGATTATTTTTGTCATGTTGTAGCTGATAATATCTTTCTAAAGCCGGACTCATTTAAGATTGGTCTCGGTGATTTTGGGCTGTCCAGGAAAGGAGTTTGTCCACCCGATACTCACCCTGTCGGAGGTGAGTTAAACCTGGGTGATTGATCACCATCTCATTATGATAAATCATCCCATGCCTCACACTGCGGAGTGAATTATTGCTTAACCAAACCGACTGATTACCCTTAGCTAGCCCGGAGTTATCCAGCGAGGACCTTTCACTTAATACCTGATTTAGGTACTTCCCGTTTTCATTTACTGCGTATTTCATCACACATTTACCACGACCCGCGCTAAACCAAGATAGGATCATCTGTAATGTTCTTGTCAGGACTAGCTGTGATATATTGGACCTGGACCTAGATATGCCCTTTCGGATTTAATAGCATAGTCATAGAAATAGCTAAGGGGATATCACTTTTGTGCATTGGATTACCGGATTATCCCACCTATCAAAGGTTGGAATATCCGACAGACTAAATGACTGATAATTCGGGTTCGACTGTTGGGTCCATGCAATGGTCTGCCCAAACGATCACATTGGGAGTACGCTCGCTTTTCTCGCTCACCTGATGCAGTCTTGTTTTCACTTTATTGTATTTAGCCCAGCACGTGTCCAGTATATTCTGTAGCAGTCATTACTTTTCACTGATCTCGAACAGGTCAGCCTTCTTGGAGTCCTGAGAAGGCTATGAGTAAAGGATATGGGCCGTTGTCAGACCTGTGGGCTGCCAACTGTACCTTCGTCCACATGCTTTCTGGAAGCCCACCATGGATAAAGAGATTCAACCAAGTGGGGTTTCTTCACTATATAGTGAGTAGTCTGGTAAAGTGATGTGAGGGGATAACTTTATGGTGAGGTTCATGCTCATGCAGTCATAGAAAGATAGACATATATTCGTGAAGCTGTCATAGTACAGCGACGAGAGCGCTTGGCTTGAATTCTTAAAATGTAAACCCTGGTCACGCTTGGCTTTTAGTGCCTACCTCACTCAAGCCAGTCTCATGCTTTGGAAGTTCAATAAATAACCTTGTGTCTGCCGTGTCTGTGCCGATAGAAAACGAGGAAGACGATGATGAAAGAACAACGCTCGCTTCGGAGCTATTCCACTTACTCAGTTTTTACATTATGCCTTCTGTTTCACATGATTTGACCCTTGTTCCATTGCAGATTAGTACGAAATCTCCTCCAGTAGAAGATATTCCGGAGGGACTAATACCTCTGGTGGATGAGGTTATAAAGCTGGCCTGGACAGTGGACACCAGGTCGCGACCCGCCGCGGCTGACCTGCTGCAACATCCCTCCTTCCAGCTACTTCAGTGTGAGTCTGTACCGCTAACCATCCATTTTAGTGCTATACTTGAGCACGCACCATCGTATGAGTGACTGCATTTATTTTGTCCTTTGTATTTGAGGCCATCTCTCGAATTGGAAAGATAAGTCACTTCACATCAGGATGACTTCCATTCTGACCAGTGTCTTTGGCTACATTTTAAATCAGATTAACTGGTATAAAACCCAAGAGGCTTTTGTAAGGTGCAAGATATCTTCTCCTAGGCCAAGCGTACTTTGAGTTGATGCTACTTATTAAACCTATGAAATCAGTTTTTAGATGACTTACATGTTTGATTTTTTGCTGATATGTTTTTATTGTTCATTCTTAGCTGTTATTTATTTCAAGTTATTTACTGTTTAGTTGATCGAGCTGACATGCGATTCCGTTCTCATTTGGGCTCACTCTCCTTCGACACAAACGAACCGATGGACCTGACTGATTCAGTGGATGAATTACTGAAAAGTCTCTCTGACGAGGAGAAACGGTATGTGGAGGAAATGATGTCACCTACGGGCAGCGCTGCCTCTCAGTTACGCAGACAGTTCTCAGTAAAGCAACCTACCATGGAGAGTATATACGAGGAGAGGGAGGAGCAGTTCGAGATGGGAGTCAGTGGCACCGACCGAGTGAGTCACTCGCTTCCCCACCAACTTGATTGTAACCTGGTTATAAATTTGCTTTTGTATTGCAAACTTTTCGAACCAGAATTCCTTAAAAATCATGGTTTTAAAGAGGAAATCTTCTTGGCAAGTACTCAGAAATCTCTCCTCATCATAATCGGTTCAGCTTCTACGGTTCTGATTTATTCCCCTCGTTCTGAGCCCACCAGTAGCAGGGTAGATGCAGAGTATGACAAAATAACTGTTTTACTCATATTCAATGGGGAGCACAGAGCACAACAGTAGCGACGACTGTGACTTCACACTGATAAATTCTGCGATGTCAGAGGTATCACTGACATCACAGTTATCCTGTTTCTGGTTTTAGACTTTATTGGACAGACGTTCCCAACCCTCTTTGCCCTCTCTCATCATAAAATCCCCATCCAGCTCCTCACTCAGCGAGAAGCGCAGCTCTCTGACACGAAGTAACACGACTCCAACTTCATCCGAGGGTAGGATAGATTATCTTGTTTGACATGGACAGATGCTGTTGGTGTTTCTTCCAGTGCACAGCAATATTTACAAATTGACGATTTGTAGACTGACCTATTTTGCATCTGCAGATTTCTGCTTCTGTAGATGACCGAGGACTGAGTCTGAGCAGTTTAGGCAGGAGAGAAAGCAGTCCAGCGATTTTCACTAGTTCCCAGACGAGTGAACTTATCGGGACTAAGAGTATATTTGAACTCAGCCCAGGTGAATCATTTAGAGACCGAATGTTAAGGTGTATTCAGACGAGATGGATTATCCGGTCGGTAGGGATTATCCGGTCGGTAGGGATTATCCGGTCGGTAGGCTTCCCGATCGAATTGTTTCTCGGTATCCCATCGGTAAGGGCCAAGCGGTAGGATTTGAACTCTTTGGCGATCAGTCAAAACCTGCCGATGACCCGTATGGTTTTAGGATTTGAGCAAAAGTCAAGCAAATGCAATGACCACTAATCTGCGCCTCGACAAGGACTAATCATCACACACCTTTTATCTTACCTCGTTTCCAGGGCATTGTAACAAAGAATAGTCGTAGTAACTTCGAGACGTCAAATGGGAAACGCGGTACTCCGCACAAACGATCTGCCGCGATCCTATCGGTCAATGTTTGACCAATTGTAAAGCGGATCAACTACGAGGTAAAAGCCCGTGGAAAGACAATCGGGACATTGCATCGGCTAGTTTTCTACTCAGAATCAGTAAGCCATACCGACCGGATAATCGGTCTAGTCTGAATGCACTTTTAAAGAGTTTGCAGAGTTGTGTACACCGATGCGGTGCCGAAACTTTAGCGATTCCACCTACTAACGTTTAATAACTCGCTTGGTGAGCCGTTTGCTCACTCAGTGCAATCGTTGCTGACCTTTGATCAGTATTATCATAGCCGGGAAAGTTAAAACCGCCGCCGTGTTTTTCCTGTTTGTGGTCAAACCAATGGGCTCTCACAGTTCAAAGTTGATCCAATCTGTTTGCTAATGTTATCTAGTGGCAAAACTGCAGTAACTGTACCAGCCGCGGTAAATAGCATTGAGTCAACTGTAAGATTTACGGCGTAATGAGTGATTCATATGGATTCTCTTGGTTGGTAAACTGACTTTTGCTGGTTATTCACTACATTTCCTGAAATAATTAGGACGTTTGACTATGTTTAGATTGCCTTCTCATTTCTTTTCTTCCTTTCTATTTTAACTAGGTCAGCCAATAGTCGCCCTTTTTTTAATCCCTGGCAGGACTCTGGCGTCTCCTATAAACACAAATATTGGCCGATGTAGCTCGCCTAAAAACTCAGCTCTCCTATGGAAGCGGCTTTAGGTATCATCGCACAGAATATTGAAGAAATTTCGTGCGAACGTACGATAACTGTCTGCATTTGCGCTCAATGACTTCAATTCAGGGTGGTTTTCTGTTTACATATACGGAAACGTGACTCCGCAAACTTAGACAAACTCCGCAGACTTAATTGTTCAATTCAGTATATTGTTTCTGCAGTGTATGTAATTGGAGTTGTTCTCTCCCCCTAACATTCTCATGGCATAATATTTTAGTTGGGACGCTCCATACTATATAGGGTATGAATCTGGAATGAATTTCCTTATAAATCCTGTTTTATCTTGTAGATACTGATTTGCCACCGCTATCTACCTGTCCCACTTCTGGCTATGTGTCAGGCTCAGCAAATGATGACAGCATTACACTGGACGTTTACAGCCTAAACTCCCAGCTGCATTCAGGTTTCACTCCGCAAGCTGCCGAACTGGACTCCCGGACGTAAGTGTGTCTGATACTGAAACATGCCTCTACGGTGTGATTACAAAATCCCAGTCTCAGCTGACTTACCTTGGTGATGATTGGGTATTCTGTCAGAAGGCAGGTTTCTCATGACATGCCTTTGTCATGGTACTGAGATGGTTTTCTATTGCTTTCGTCAGGTTCCTGGTTGAGGATCAGTCAACCTAAACCATCTGTGTTTACACATTACCCGCCGAAACATGGTCACTCTACTCGAGAAGGGAGAGGTGAATCTTTAACAACCGTGGAGTGATCTTGACCCTAATCCATTGGCTGGGATCTCCATTGTTTATACTGCATTGAAACTATGATGGGACCCGATTATTAGTATTTTGTCATGTACTACCATGAGAAGAAGAGAAGTGACAATCAAATCAACCATGTGCGATAATCTGTTCAATAACAATAGTTATACCTGTTCTGGTGACAGGTTCCTTTTGTACTCTATTGGTTTTGTTTTCAGAATTTTGGCGACAATGAATTATGTAGTAGGTGGCAATTGGTGCTAGGGTGTTTGTATTTTAGGCTTGATGAGCAGCTCAACCGGGGAGACAGTATTTACTGCACTGCTATGGATGATTGGGGAATGTCAGAGGATGCGTGCTTCATGACCCCACCGGATATTAAGCCTAGTGAAATCAGCTGGAAATACGAGTCTTCTCAACGTGAGTGATTAATGTTTGTGTAAAATTTTATTTCTCATCCAAGACAGATTCTGATCTTTCTTCCACAAAAGACTTGCTTGCATTTAGAAGCAAACAGCTCAATGTATAGTACATTGATGTTATTCTTGTAGAAACTATCCAGATATGCGTGTATAATTGCTTTGATTGTCCGCCATCGGAAAACAAAATAGAAGCTGATAAAGATCAGACGTGGCTCGATGTGATCAGCAAGGAGGGTAGGAAGGTCAGTTGCGGATTTTTTCACCGTATTAGCTGGAAATGTCTTATTTGAATAGGATTTCTCTTTACATTGCGGGTGAAATGATTAAGGCAGAGACTGGCCCTTAATATAGTTAAAAACATTCTGGTTCAGTGTGACAAATAAAGAAGCTAACAGAAAAATTCAATAGTCACGCGTGTTTATGTTTGAAAATCTGAAAATGCAAAGATGTGGATTGAGTCTAGTGACCGGTGCTGCGATGTTTACACAAAGAGCTCTGTGTCTGAAGACCCCAGCTTTAGACAAACTTACAACCGGCTTGCCCGAAACATGCCTTTTAAAAAGTGTCTTCAGATATATATCATGTATTTTGCAAGTTGTGTTCGGCCGAACTTATAAAAATAATAGTGAAGGCTATTTATGTTGCATTGTATCGGGTTCAACTTGGTGTGGCCACTGTAGTATTTTTGTAGTTGAAATCGCTGGGTGGACAAAGATGTACTTTCTTTGATCAGATAGGCCAAGAGCTCAACCTAGATGCTGCAGTATCAACAGATAAATGTGTTGTGCTCATACAGCCTACTAGGTCAGGCTGCACGTGGCACATGGTAAATGAAGAAATTATCCGTGCCTTCCCAGTATCATAGTATGCTTATTATTATAAGCTGTATTTGAAATATTGGTACGGTATAATGCATGCCTATATATATCCTGGTGCTTTTAGATACCAATG
>Ga0224511_10002956_pt1 | contig 11892 bp, 8 predicted proteins | sample SF_May12_sed_USG_2_FD_169988 | JGI IMG/M metagenome (GOLD analysis project Ga0224511, IMG submission 169988) | Sediment microbial communities from San Francisco Bay, California, United States - SF_May12_sed_USGS_8_1 | ecosystem: Environmental > Aquatic > Marine > Sediment | place: USA... | reverse complement strand
GTAGAAAATCATTAAAAGTGTTAAACGTTGAAGTAAACGTAATTTTTTAGCGTGTTTTGGCCATATTTCTATTAATATTCTGCTTAAAACTAATCGCGAGCGAAGCGAGCGACGAAAAAAATGAGAAAAATAGCGTTTTGGGCATGAAAAAATCATAGGTCCGCGGCCGTAGATCTGCTAGTGGGAGAGATCCCCCACTGGTTTATTTTTTTCACTTTTATTTTTAAAACAGAATACTTTATATTATTTTAGTTTTCTTTCATTAAATAATTATGCTTTATGTACAAAAAAGTAAACAATTATATATGTTATAAAAATGTAAATATTACGGAAGATACTTTCACTGTGACACCGTATGTGTAGTAAATAACGGCAAACTCCCCGCAGTGATTACTTCCCTTGACAGTTCATTATATCACTGCCACCAGCAAGGTTTTTCGCCCAAATACAGGCGGATAGGGTTTTTTTAATTACATTTTTTCTGGACTTTTCTCCTCAAAATATAGTATCTTTCCTTTAAATTTTTTAAATAATCATAATTAGAAATATTATTTTATCATATTAACAAAAAAGCAACTTAAAATATGAAATTATGAAAGTAAAATTTCACCGTGCTGTACAGAATTCAACGTACTGTACATACAGAAAACTAAACACATCACGTGATACTCTATCGTCACGTGACCCTTGCTGAAGGCAGAGATTAAAGTAGCAACCCGTGACGTAATCGCTGTGAGGAGATTGCACCAAACTCCTCACAGCGGTTACGTCACGCTTTGCTACTTTAACCACTGCCAACACAAAAATCACGTGACGATGCTCTATCACGTGATTGATTCAAAACTTCAGCCGTTATTTACTACACATACGGTGTCACAGTGGAAATATCTTCCATAATATATACAATTTTTTATAACGTATATATTTTTTTACTTTCTTGTACATAAAGCATAATAATTTATTTAAAGAAGACTAAAATAATATAAAGTATTCGGTTTTAAAAATAAAAGTGAAAAAAATAAATCCGTCTCTCTGGAGCCGGATTTACTTGTGGTGGCAGTGGTTACTGTACTGATCAGGGGAAGTAACTGCTGCGGGGAGTTTGGGTCAGCACACTGGATATTTGACATACAATGCAGCAATGTGAATAAATACATACAATACACAATAAATATGTGAACGAAAGTTCGTGTGGTCAGAACAATATCAAAGGGTAAATCATTTGATCTACGTGTTTTGTTGTGCTAACTGTGTTTGTTGTTTGAAAGAACCATTTGTCATAGTGTCCCTAAATCCGACACTGTCTACACTGTAGAGATATTTCTAACTGAAATATTATAACCCCTTGGTCATTTCTTCCGGGTTCTGATTGGTCGGACTCTAAATTTAAATTGTTGCACTCAACAGGCAAATTGTACTGAGTAATTCTGGATTACCTGCCCCTATTAAAACACTGAGAATGATTATAGTATTTCAGTTAGAAATATCTCGCTTAATGTGCATTTGTTGTCATTAGTTTTTTTAATCGATACACTTATTTTTGTGTTTCCTACATAATTGTAATTAGTGACAGAATCAGACGTATCCCCTTTAAGGATACGAAATATCGTGCCTTGTAGTGTATATCATTTACTCGCCCGTCACTGAATAATACGCCTGTTGAACTGTAACATTCATTTTAGAAAAATACATTTATATTTAGAAAATCAATATACGCACATAAATGTTTGCTTTGTTTAAACAATATTATAAGATTTTCCGTTAAGTTTAAACAATCCAGCATTATTTGATTTTATTACTTAAATCAGCAACGCAGTATCGAATTTTGCGTGTTTTTGTTTATCGTTTCGCTCGCGAACATTTGTATGAAAAAAGACTAAAACACTTACTACACATGCAATGATTGTGTTTTTTTTAATAAAATACAAACTAAATAGAAAGTCTAGTATTGTATTTATAAAAAGTGGAAAATACAAACTATATATGATCATATATAAATTGATTTCGTTTAAAATACAGACAAACGGGGTGATGGCAGTTATTTCGTATATTTTAAAAAACATTTTACATGTATAACTCTATGACTTAAATGTTAAAAGTTAATATTAAATTACTTTCAGAATATAAGTAAACCATGAAAGCACAAATAACATGGTTTTAAAACAAATTCATAATTTTTAAAATGTAAAATGGTGCAGGCTACACTCCAACTGGCTAAATCCTGAAGAAGATACTACTTCGGTTTGTCTTTACACTTCTTGCACAATAGGCAATTGGAGAGAGTATCTAAGTGGTTCCTGTTTACTAAGTAGTTTATGAATACATCTTGTTGATACACTGACTTAATATTTAAAAGTAAAGACTATATGTACTTAATAATCATATTCGTTTGGGTATTTTAAATATAATAAACAGCAGAGTTTGCTAAAATTTCAGAGCCTCGAGAAGTGGTCCTCGTGTTCCACTGTGCCGAAGACCAGACTCTAGCAGACGACCTGTGTCAGTTCCTTGACCGCTATGACATCTTCACCATCTCCGACCACAAGGAGGCGTCCGACCCGTTCAGCATCGACACTTCTAATGACGAGTATTTACGCAGTTCCATTGAGTTGACAACGAAAACCCTATTGCTGGTGACAGAATGGTCACCGCACACATACCTTGATGTTGTCAGAAGTCTTAGAATTCCAAGACTTAAACAATAAAACATACTTATTAGGTTGCCATGGCGACCTGACCGATGTGCAGATCCAATCAAAGGAAGACTACTTTCAGAGGTATACAGACAGAGCGATGCTGCACATTGATGCCCTTGAATTTCTTCGGAATCCAAAAGGTAATAATCCCCAGAGTATAAAGGAACGTTACAGTTCAATGACTTTGCTGAAGCTTACATGGACTGTATTTACACAGCATCTGAACTGGAAACAGCAGAATTTACTAAACATCTTATTTGCACTAATAATGTCATACCTTTGTGTCTTTAAAAGTTTATAAGTGGCACATTAACAGCACATGCACAAAAATAAATTACAAATTTACTCATTATTACAAAGTGCAATAAAGAATTTAATAATACTCATATATTTATTTCAGGTTTGGACTTGAGAGACACATTATTCAGACGTAAACATACCATCAAAGACAAGACTTTTAAGTTCAGTTGCATGTGCTTGGTTGGACCTGGTTTGTTTTTACTGGGGTCATACACTTTACCCAGGCTGACAGTGTATGATACAACAGAAATAAAGCCAGCCGCTATTCTGGACCTCCAGCCTGGTGAAGAACCGGGTCAGGTGTGCCTCATACCCGGAGACAAGGTCGCCGTCATGTGTGGATGGAGTAATACGATCGTGATTGTGTCTGTGAAGAACAATCAGCTTCAACGAGAACACGCAATCAACATTGACAGTCGGTCCATGTGTATTACAAGTTATAAAGATTATCTTTTTGTTGTTACTGGGAATGTGACAGCTGACCGGGTGTCCATCAGTAGAGTGACACTGTCGGGAGACAGACATGTGGTATGTGACCTGCCTGAAAGGTGGAAGATGTATTTATTGATGCATGACTATCTTTGTTTGTACTCAATAACCATTAGTAAAGAAAGTAAGCCCAAGATTTACGTCGCTCACCGAAATAACTGTGATATGCTGGAAGTGTCCCTGGATGGAAGCACACTCCGCTCAATCAGCATGCCAAGCACGGAAGGGGGTACCAGTATTATGAATGTTGTAAGTGTTGGGGAAAACATTTTGTGTTTGTTTAGTCAAGGAAGAAATATGATACTTGCTGATATCAAAAGTGAGAAGACATCAATCATTATAAAGCAGAAAACAGAACGTTGGTTCTACTGGGTATATTTCTGCCCAATTACTAAAACGCTGCTCCTACATGACGAATTTAAGAATAAGAGCAAATTGTTCAAATGGAAGTGATCAATCACGATCAAGTTCGAGTGTAAAACATGTGAAGAAAAACTGTGTCATTAGTGTGTATGGAGTCGAACTCCTCAGTTTGTTTGAAGTATTTACTGACTAGTTAAGCTACCAATACTGATTAGAAGTTCAGTGTGATGAGCAACCATACCATGAAAATACATTCAATGTCAAGAGTAACTACTCACGTGTTTAATATCAAAAACTAAGGTTGAACACGCATGCGTTGGTGCCACAGTTCTGAATGACCCTCGTATAAATATATAACGAAGCAGATTTTATTATTAGCCTGAACCCAGATGCACTCACGTCACTATGAGGTTGTAACTCTAACCCAGTATCATCTAGTATATTAAGAAGCAACACAGAGTTTGTTTAAAGAATATTCACAAAATCTATGACCAGCAAATTGTCTAGATTCAATATTTAAACAATGTAATGCACGTGTACAGGAGAAGAGTGTTTTATTCAATAAAACATGTTTTATATCACAAATGGCAATTGTTCCCATGTAAAGTTGTGGTAAAATCTATATCATGTTGTACATTGTTTTGCAAAGAAAAGGTACAGTTAAAACATTATACAAGGTAGACACATGAATCATGTCCAAAATATTCAATGCAAACACAAAACATTTAATGAATTTAGTAATGTATTGCAAAAAGTTATTTCATCATCTCTTTTGAAGTATATTTGTAATTAAGATATTTCATTTCACTTGATAAGTGTTACCTTCAGAAGTTTTGATTATAATCAAACAACAAAGATTGATGTAGAAATCAGATTTAGTATTGGAATCAACTGAGATAAGGGAAAGCCCTCAGGAAGGAAAGTAGCAGCCTCGGCTGACCCGAAAATCAATAGGAATCATCAATGGGTCATGGTCAACTAAGACACTAACTATGGTTTCACTAAGCAAAACAGTTTAAAGTTAATAAGTGGGCAAGAATTTTATGCTCCAGGTCACTGTGACCTTTGACCTACTGACCGCAAAATCAATAGAGATCATCCATTGGGTCATGGCTATCCATGAAACCAAACAGAGCTCCGCATGTCGGAGCATTGTACGCCCGAAGGATGAGCCGTTCGATAAATTAGTGGTGAAAACATGACTTGCGTGTTACCTCTGCATTCATATGTTCATCTACTGACTGTGACCAGTCTTCCTACCAAGTACAATGCCTGTCACTCATTAACATTTTAGGATATAGAGCGGACACGGATTTTGCATAAAATGCTACTGTGACCTTGACCTTTGACCTAAAATTGTAAAGCTGTCATAAACTGACAATGACAAAACTATTGATGTTTCACTCATAAAACTCTAAGATTACCTCCGTTAGTGCATAGAGTTTTATATGGCTAAGTGTGAGAGGTGTGCAGTAAAAACCCTCTAAACCGGACATCTACGGGACCAGACCAAATGTCCGGTTTAGAGAGGATTCCGGTATACAGGGGATTTTCTTATTTGCCTATTTATACATAGATAGTAAATCTACACTCCAACTATAGATTACATCCAACAGCTTTTTTATTCACTTCGAGGGGACACAAGGTGTATGTTGTGTGTTTTGCTTGTAATTTAAGGATAAAATTATGCTTTTTGTGTTATGTTTGTTCAACTTTTGCATTTAATTTACACGTGCGAAATAAAATCTTATTCAAAGCAACTGAATAATAAAACGTACATGTATCAACATTCTTAAAACATAAAATATGTTTTCTTATACATGTACAAGCGAACTGATAAGGAAACGCTAATACACACTTGGTGAACATGAAACAAAATCATCGCATTTATGTCAAATAACAACTTGGCATACTACACACGTTTACAGATCTAAAATCTGTTGAGAACAAAAATATTCATCAATATATGACGTGGTGTTTGTCTCGTGATTACTAATTTGAATTTGATTGTTTATTTTTTCATAATGAAAAGGAATATTAGATGCAGTATCAATTTTAATTTTTGACTGATTGTGGTTGTCCGGTATTGAGAGGTCAAATAACAATGAATCTAACTTGGGCCGAAAAAGTTGTCCGGTATCCGGAATAGAGAGGATCCGGTATTCAGGGTGTTTTATCATATTAAAAATAGCAGGGAAAAATTCGGGACCGACGAAATCGTCCGGATTCAGGGGGATTCCGGTATTGAGAGGATCCGGTTTATAGGGTTTTTACTGTGTTGCTATTAAATTTTGGGTTATGCTGGCTCGTGTGAAATCCATTGTTTTGGCTAATTACCGGTTAATTAATAATTATTTTTATGTTTTAATACTATATACTGATATTTTTGAGGTAACATAACAATGTTTTACTAATTTCATTTTAATATCATTGCTAGTTTTTGAACATCACAAACTGACTATTTTGGGCTGCTTTTGGGCATTTAGCTTTGTACCTCCACCTTAAAGATGCTATGTCTGTATCTTTTTACCCTTATAATCGACCACAAATCTTGCAATACGCGGAGTATACTAAATAAATTAACATTGTTAAAGGCATTGCAATATTTTGCGATAAATAATGTGTTTTTGGACAAAAAAAGTAAAAGCACAACAACAACAAAACAGAAAATTAAACATAAAAACCCTTGCTGGAGTCGGGGATTAAACACGGGGCATCTTGCACCCAAAGCGGATGCGTTACCACTGCACCACCGAGTCAACTGAGAATATCGATTGTAGTCTGACAAGCCATTTAACTGTTTCGACGCAATGGACCGAAACGTAAACAAACAAAGCCAAATTTGCGGGCCAGACATTTTCAACAAATACATTTTTTCTGTAATATTTTACATGCATGAACAACTATATTTGGCAGTATCTCATATTTACGGGAGTAGGTTTCGCTGCTTAAATACGGTTTAAATGTAAGATGTAAACAATTCTGACCTAGAAGATACAGATCTAGCATCTTTAACCAAATTAAGGGGATATAACGTAGTCAAGAAGTTTTAATAGGGCGATACTTTTGTAAAAATGTAATTCAGAGTAATCAAACTTGCTGGTTGTCCTAAGCTATTGATGCTAAACAAACAAGTGTATGATGTTTCCCTATGTTAACATTTTTACTTTAATGAAAATGTCAAATTTTATTATACTTCTTCAACAAAAGTGACACATGGACAAAAACGAAAAAGTGACCAGAATAGCTCTACCTGTTCTTCGTTTAGTCAAGCTTAAACACCTAAACTAAATACATGCATTTAATAATGAGTTATTTTTTCAGTATTTTTTTGCTACAAGTCACTTCCTGTTAGTGTCCTTTTAAATCGATTATGTATTGGTTTCTTCTTTTGTGGGTTTAAATACCGGTGCCCCCTTAACATAATACGATTAGAGTGTTAAATATTAATACAATCTGTCTATTTGCACAAATCGATCGTGAATCACTGTGGGTACCTGTCTCTATATTTGACATAACAAGTTTAAGAAAATTATTCATCAGGATAAATAGACATATTTTGTTCAATTGCTGAAGCTTTCTCATTGAAATCAGGAATGCCACAATCGTCTGTGTAGTAAGGCCAATCAAAACTATGTGTGTTTCCAGTAACTACTGGGCAAAAAGATAAGTAGGTAGGGTCGGTATTTGGTTTTTCCCATGTTTTTAGTAAGAAAATACATCTTTCTGGCCTGACATTAAACAGAACAAATACTAAAACAAAGAAAAAACAATTACTAAAAGCTAGAGAAAAGTGGAATAGTTAACTCCTTGAGATGCACTGTTGTCTGCTTCCTCACAGAAGTCATTTGTAAGGAACACTTAAATAAGACATTTCGCTTTGTCTATAATTAACTATCGCTGCGCCCGCGGTGGGAGTTTATATAAAATATTTCAGAGTATTATAAATGTATTTATTAAAATTTTATTTTCGATGTGAAAACGAATAACTCGTTTGACAAGCTATAGCTGTGCATTGATGAGTACATGAGTTTTCTTTGTGTAGTAGGTTTGTAATAGTGTTCATCCGGCGGGCAGTCAGGGTACGGTTCAGTCGCAACTTATTAATTGTAAGTTTTTGTCTGGTGGTATGTGTTACATCTCAGTGTTGTTGTTGCAACAATAAACGTATTTATATAAATGGTTGTTTTGTATATGTTCAGTGCGAGTTTTTTTGTGGATAAAGGGAAGCAGTTCTATTAGTGTTGCAAATGTTTGGTGATCAGTGAGGGCATCGGTTCCGGAGATTGAGTTTACATGTATATACTCTGTTTTTCCTGATATCGATGTATAATGGCGATATTTTTTAGCCATTCATCAAATATGGATAAAAAAATTATGGAACCAATGGTTGTGAGAATGTTACACATAACAAAATAAATGACCCTGCTTGTTGGGACACCTACATTAAGTTGTTCGTTTATTCATGCGGCTAGACAAATATTTTATGTTTGGCATGCAATGAAATGAAATGTAAAATATAAAGGGAAAATATGTTCCTTTTTGTGCCGGTAACTGTAAAGTTATTAATTAATATGTCACTAATTATATTTATTTTAATTTGTTATCGTTATATTTGTTTGAATCTTTTTGAAACAAACATACAGCGGCAATTATTTAGAATATATAGAGTAAAATATATAAGGGAACTATGCACCTTGCCATTGGTGGTAATCTTTGATCAAAGTTTAACGGGTTTTCAGACAATCTAGGTTGAGTTTGGCATTGTAATATACGTTCATTTCTAACACGATGTTAGTAGGCCTACCAAATATTTTTCTCACAATGAAATTACAAAAAATACGCGCTAGCTAAGCGATCACGCGAATAACATTGATTTATTTGTTTTATGGTTTGTTAAGGTTGTATATACGAACAACCCATTAAAGTATTTAAGTCCCCTTTAAAAGAACTTTGTAAAGTGGAATTGGTGCGTGGCGGGGTATAGACATCGATCTCTTTGCTGAGAGGACTCTTAACAAAATACAAAATGGTGATCAATAAAATGCGAGGCATTATATATTTTGTGACAAAGAAAGAAACAACAATATGTATGTGTGATCGTTTAAGGCAAACACAGAAAAAGGTAACGTTTAAAAGTGATTCAATCGTTTATTTGTTTATCTTATTGTTGCAACATTATTTTGAAATGTCAAAAACTAGCAAAATGGCTACCTGGATATTTTCTAAGTAGTCTGATTGAGTATATTAATGCATGTATTTGATTGGCTTAACCGGGCCAAAGACTATAGTTATTTTTACTAAATATATGTCTTATTTATATTTTAAATTTCTCATAATGTTAAAATTGACTCCACGAATGAAAAAAGTAAACAGCGCCAGTTAGACTAATGGGAGAAAACTAGATCTATAACAGAGAAACAAAATATAGGTTTACCGTAGCCCGTTAAACAAACGCACATGGTACTTTTAACACAGTTCAGAAACTTGTCCTTTTTTCTCATACAAGTAGACTACCATGTAAAAATTGAATTTCGAATTATTTGTTATCTAGGATAAATCTAAATAAATTTGATCGCATTATATTTTTGTAAATCAAAAGAACATCTTTACTAGTGTCACTCACTTTTATTAGTTTAGTTCGACAGCCACAAAATTACGCTTGTGTTACTATTGTCAAATAATTCTGACTTGAAATTGTCGTAGGTGTTTTCTAGGTTTATGTCTAATAAGAATATAATGACCTTTTGCATTTTCAGCGCAGAACTGCAACAAATTATTCATCTATGTATCTAAGTAAAACCCTCCTCGTTTACTGTCTTTGATCGGTAAAATATTGCTCTCTGAGGGAAAAACTACGGACACTGATGCGTGGACACCGATGCGTTAACTCATAGGCAACAGGGATGTGTAATGTACCAAGCACATTATTTGTTGTAACGGATTACCCATCTGTTTGACGATTCACTTTTAACGGAGGCTTTACGGAGCAGTGTAATAGCGGTCTGACGATATAGCGTCACTACGGCTTACTATGTCTAATGTGACCAGACATTTTACTAGATAGAAGTTCAACTTGAAGTCGTCATTAAGCAATTGAGCAATTCCAATTAACGATCAAAATGTCCAAAAGCTTTCATGTATAAAGAAGTGCGTAAGTTGACTTTTTATGTCCGTTTACAGTCGCGCGTCTGGTTTAAAATAACAGTTTTAATGTCCTTCTTACGTAACGGTTTGCGATCCTTTGCGTACTACGTACAGCCTAATACACCAACGTACCAAAAGGGTTCATACTCCAATATTATTAAACTTATATTTCCAGAAGTAGTGTTAAGTGTTCTGTTTCGTTTTTAGCATTAAAGGCAAACGGTAAACTAACGATGGGAAAATTATGGTCGAGACTCAGACGCAAGACAAAGAAAGGTAAATGTGCCTTGTTTACTGTTAAATCTTGATTTAATGATTGTAAACATGCTCTTAAAGTGGTAAGACATATTGAAATGCCCAAAGCAGCCCCAAAAAGTCCACAAAAAGTAAAGGTCCGCAGCCGTTAGGGAGCGCTAGTGTATTGGACAAAAATAATCAAAAACAGAGTTTATCATTTGTGTTTGCTTATTATTTGCAAATTTCAAAACAACATATTTCTAGACATATTAGACAAAATACATACATGTCCTTCAACGTGGTAACTTTTATTGTGACAATAATATGTTTTAGAAAGTGTTCAGAAAAAAAATTAACATCACCTGCAATAAACAGCACACACGATTTCAATTTTCAGAGCCTCCAGAAGTGGTCCTCGTGTTCCACTGTGCCGAAGACCAGACTCTAGCAGACGACCTGTGTCAGTTCCTTGACCGCTATGACATCTTCACTATATCCGAACATGAGCAGGCTCTCGATCCGTTCAGCATTGACACTTCTAATGGCGAGTATTTACGTAGCTCCATTGACTTGACAACAAAAACCCTGTTGCTGGTGTCAGACAGGTCACCGCAACCATATCTTGATGTTGTCAGAAAAGTCCTAGAATTCCGAGACCTGAACGATAAAACATTTTTACTAAGTTGTCATGGTGACCTGACCGAAGTGCAGATCCAACCAAAGGGAGACTACTTTCAGCGGTATACAGACAGAGCGATGCTGCACATTGATGGCCTTGATTTTCTTCGAAATTCAAAAGGTAATTATCACCAGTGTAAAAGAAACGTTATAATACCAAGTTGGGGAAGCTTACTGGGACCGTTTTTACACAGCATCTGATTTGGAAACAGCAGAATTTACCTAAGGTCTTATTATCACTAATACTGTTATAACTTTGTGTCATTTACATTCACTATCATACAATGTATATAAGTATAAACAAAGCTTATGATATGCATGCAATAAGAGGCAAGCTAATTGTTAAAAAGCTATCTGTAAGAAAACGCTAATGCCCAAAATACTTACTTTAAATTTGTCCAAAAAGTACTGCATGTACATGTTTATACATACCCAGCTTGTGTTGATTCATCAAGGAGTTACAGAACTACAATATTTACTATTAAAACAACTTCAACTTCAACTTTATACTGCCAAAAGTCAATACTGACTACATGAGGCAGGCGCAAGTCCTGAACATTGACAAATTAAGATTAATAATTAACTTAAGAAAGTTAAATGAAAACGTAAAATAACTTAGTTAAAAACATCAATTAAAAAGCATAAAACTTGTTCAGTCCACTTGCAAATGTAGGTACAGTTGGGGGCATCCTTTATCTCAGTCGGTAGTTCGTTCCAAAGTCGTATAGCCCGCGGAAAGAATGAGTTCATGTGGTGTTTTGTTTTTGAGTGGGGAATGAGGAATTTATTGTTTCGTGTTGTTGTAAGATGACTGTGATCGACATTGACCTGTTTGTTGTGTATTTTGTGTAGCAATGTGAGGCTGGCTTGATTTCTGCGTTGCTCAAGAGTAGACCACTTTAACTCTCTGAGCATGTTTGTGACACTGCTTGTGTAGTGATAGTCATTTTGAACATACCTTGCGGCTGACCTTTGAACCATT
>Ga0224511_10002955_pt1 | contig 11893 bp, 4 predicted proteins | sample SF_May12_sed_USG_2_FD_169988 | JGI IMG/M metagenome (GOLD analysis project Ga0224511, IMG submission 169988) | Sediment microbial communities from San Francisco Bay, California, United States - SF_May12_sed_USGS_8_1 | ecosystem: Environmental > Aquatic > Marine > Sediment | place: USA... | reverse complement strand
TAGTGAATAATTTGGTATAGTATAGGAGTCTCCGTCTGGGCTATAGCTGTGACGTGAGTGAATTGTGTGTCTGTGTGACAGTCACCCGTCATTGTGACGGTCACAAACCCACACCACCACATGATGATCTAATTTAACAGTCCTGTTTTTGTGAGCAAGGATGGCACGGATTATTGAGGAGATTAAACAGCTTCACGCTGAAGGTCTTTACGATGATCTACTGATTGTGGTAAGTTTAACTTTCACTACAAACAATTTTTACACTGTAGCATGGCATGAAGTTTGAGTTGTACAAATATAATGAGGCGAGCATGAGATGTTGAGACCAAAATCCTCATGATTATGGAAATATCCTTCCAGATCAGTCTTGTGTTGTCAACGAACAATGTAGTTGGAAAATCCTTCACGCCATCACATCTCTACCAACTTTATGTGTTTTATGGTGATGCTTGTAAATACACCAGAGACTACAAGCGAGCTGAGGTAAGAATTGAATTCAAACTGAGTGCGTGGAATAATTGGCAGCTACAAGTGATTTCATAGATGGTAGAGTTAGACGATCAATACGTGGTGTAAGTATTGAGCAAATTTCCAGCCGGACAGACTTATACCTTTACAGCCTAGTATCTAGATAAATGCTGTAATGTGGTAAAATCAGTGACATAATGGTCCTTTATTTCACTGTGTAAAACACTATCACTCACAGTAATGTGCAATGGTCTATAAATAATTTTTATGATTTATGTAATATTTGTAGAGGTGCTACAAAGAAGCCCTGGGAATCAAAAGATCTCTGAAAAGAGACCAGAGTGAGAAGACATCTAGCAGTGTAAGTCTTTACTGTGCTATAATGGAAGCTCCTCTGTGTGAATGTTAGGCCGTCTGACCACACCTTATGTCTGTTGCAGGATCTGGCTAGTGAGCTGTCTCTGAGATATAAACTCTATGAGGTGTACCGTGAGCTGCGACAGTACAGAGCTGCCATAGCCGTAGTGAGTATAAGACAATTTTTTTATAGCTGGGACTTTTCACTGAAAGGATTTCAGATTCAAACTGCAGCCAGTGAGCTAGTGGTGGCTACTTGAGAGCAGCATAATTCTTGATGCTCCCAAGACACCCCCAGGATCAGATATACAAGAATAGGTCTGATACCAGACCACAAGTTGGCTACACTTTGTTTGTCTTTCACTTTCAGGAGTTGGTGAATAAGATTAGTATAATATATTTAAATATAGTTTTATTTTAAATGTTGGAACTCAGAATTCCAAATTAAGGAATCCTAACGAGCTAGTTAAAGGGGTTATGACATGGGCAAGAGTGACTTCACTTGTTTGTAGATTCTGAAGCCAACCATGAACAAATGGGCCCAATACCCAGTTCAAATGGAAGCCCAATGTGCATGCTTAGGGCCCTCGGCGACGCACTTTTCAGACCGTCCACACACCAGAATTGGCCTCGAGATTGGAAATTAACACAGAGCTGCTGGTGTTTGCGTTGATTTCTCGGCTTTCACGCTGATGTTTGGAAAATCCTCTTGCAGGTGCACACTAGACTTGTAGTTACACAAGTCTATATAGGAAAAATGTTCAACAAAAGTATAGAAATAGGGTTTCAGAGTGCAGTTTTTCACCTCTGTCAGCGAGCGTTAGCGCCATTATTGCGAAATGATAAAGGCTCGAACGCAACTGCCTCTATTTAGGGCTAGGGAAAACCGGCAAAGCATTTCTGATAACTAAAGTTTTCTCCAATCTTACGTTCAATTTTAGGTTCTACCCGATGTTATAAGGGGTGAAGATCACTAGATTACTAAGTTTTAATAATTAGATCCCATTTTATTTCTATTTGGACCATTTGGGCCGTAGTTATTCGAGTGACTGATATTCGGTTTGTGGGAAAATACCACTTGCTATCGCTGCAATGAATTTGGAGATGCCTCCTTTTAAGAATGGGGAACACAACTCCAAAAGTGCGTCTACCATCAATCGTGTCATAACCCCTTTAAGAGATTTTCGGATACCTCAAACAGTCTCCAGCCGCGTTGGAGACTTCACTGTATTTCACCCATTAACTCGTCATTAGTTATTTACACTGGATTGTGTTTTAGTTGGATGCTGTGCAGGCCAAGGACCGAACAGCAGCCATTAACATGGCGCTGGCGAAATTATACACAATGAAAGGGATGGATAGGTCCGCTATCACATGCTATAAGGAGGTCCTACGGTATGAGATTTTATTTCACAAATGATACATCACTTTTAACTCGCACACCTTTTGCACCCCACAATTATGTTATGTTCAGCGCATGCTCATCAAATATCTTACTCCTATGATGAATAATTGAATTTCTTTTGCACATGATGCACTATATATGAAACATTTGTGACTTTTTGCCACATGTTCTAGTTTACTCTTTTGATTGTACCTGAAATTAATGCGGATTTGTCTTTTCCTGGAAATAATTGTGCCGAGGTTGAACAACTCCAAATATCACATCACATTTTTTACACTTTATATTTCATCAATGAGCGAACAACACGTCAATACTTCCATGTGCTGATTATTAATCCTGGAAATCCATTACTTATTCATCATCATCGTTGTCATCGTCGTCGTCGTCATCATCATCATCATGGTCAGCCGTCAGGACCCCACTGCTGGGTGTAGGCCTCCCTCATATTCTGTCACTGTTGTCTGTTGCCTTCTCAGTTCAGTTTCATCCTGGATACAGCCTGATGTCGTCTGCCCACAACTCTTTTCCTTCCAATCTAACTTTAAGAAGATTGATTGGAGGCAGGACATGAACAGCTTCGGAGAGATAGTCTCATTTTCGTACTCCTCTCAGACGGAAAGGTTGTCCTTCAGTGTGCAGTTGAATCTTTGACATTCCATGTTGAAAGGCTTATCAATAGCCCCATAAAAATGTCAGTGGATTCTTTCCTTATGTTGTTCCTCATTTATGGGCATAAGTTACCACTACCAATTTTTACTTCAAGGAATTACCCCTATGCGTTAGAAGCGGCTCGTGGACTGCTGCTGCTTGGAGTCAAGAAAGTCAACCTGGCATCTCTCTTGCTGAAATCTACTATCAATGATGAAGATTGGTAGGCAATCAATTACATCTCAATTGACACAATTATTGCCGAATACTACGTACAAACTAAAACCCATTCCCCATCCTTATTAATCCTCCTTTAATCCAATTTATGTGTCCCGATAACAATTATAGCAGTGATCAAAGTGTTATCCACTCCGGTCAAATCAGAATTATCTTGTGAGACATGGTAGCAAACTGTACATAAATGTACTGATAATCCATAACAATCGACACATGGCATCGGATTTATTTGTTAGCTTGGAGCTATTTGCCCCTGTAAACTCAGGGCTGGCAGTTTTTCAGAGGAGCTGTAATCAAAATGGTTCAAAATTAAGCAGCCCTTTGGCTCAGGCCATGGGCCTGAGCCACTGCAAGATCAACACACGATAGGGCAATAGAATAGTGGTATGCCCAGTCCACCTCCCACTCAATCACTGTGACTGACTATATATTACCAGGTCTGCAGGTTGGCTATCAGCACAGTGCTCTATGGCAGAACGGAACTGGCCAGCTGCTATACAGCAGCTTACTCTACTAGAGTCTGTATGTATCTTTTTACCAGGACTTATTCTGTATTTATTCGGTATTTATTCAAATGTGTATGATTGGTGATTCTGCCATCTCTAGGATTGGGAAAACATACTGGCGGCTTTCCTCGCTGAATGCATTTAATTATGGCACTGTGTGCTATGTATGCCACACCAATCTAAATGTGAGATGATCACCCGACACATGCCTGGACATCAATGTGACTGCAGTCCAGTCTTTTTGCCATTCACCACACCTCGTATGGGATTCCCTTCTCTTATTTTTAGCACTGCTGTCATAATACGAACTTACTGAATCTCAAAGCAGAGGCTCATTACTACGCTGGTCAGCTCATGCAAGCTAAACGGATCTGGCAGGAGGTATGAAAAGCATTGGTGAAAAACAGTTGCTCATGCACTCTGTTGTGAGAGAAAGGTGCCATACAAGCCAATGGACAGCTGGGACTGTCTGTGATGCTTCAGTTTTTAATATATTCCCGAGTCACGTAGATAACAGGAACGTCTCGGCTTAACAAGGAGTCCATTAAAGAAGTTGCACTCTCCTGAAAGAAACAAAGAGACCTAATCCGTGAATACAATCCAGCTTATATTTTACAGGTGTTTGAAGGCGATCCTCTAACCTTCAAAAACGCGGATCTACTTGGTCTCACCTACGTAGACAGTCACGAAAAAGAAAAACTAGAATGGTAAACTTGTACTTAGTCGCTGACATCATTTACATATATAATTCCTCGTGGTAAGATCACTGGTATGTAATGGTTTTTCATTTTTTTCGAATAGGTTAAGTAATCATATGCATAGCATTCATCCATCATCTGCAGAAAGCTGGCTAGTCTCTGGATCATACAGTCTCTTATCCAAAAAGTTCACACAGACCATCTTCATGGCTCAGAAGGTAATACCTGTAAACAAACCTGCCCTATTGCCATACCGTACATACGATTGTATAACTGTAATGCCTGGATGTCTAAAGCTATATAGTAATGATTGTTTCTCCTGGCAGGCTCTGTCACAGAACCCCAAGTGTTATCCAGCTTATATACTGAAAGGACTAGCTCTGTTTGCCAGTGATCACACCGGTTCTGTCCAACACTTCAGAGAGGCTATTAGGTTAGAGCCCTACAGACTCGAAGGCTATAAAGGTAAGCTAGATCAGCCTCTCGGTTCCTTTCTCACCTCACCCACGCATTTAAATTTTAGTCATTTTAAGCTGGTAAGTAATGTCAGTCAGTTTGTATTCACTGCTGGGTGGTGTCCTAGGATCTTTCTCAACATATCTTATTTTACACAAATTGTCAATATTTGAAATGGAAATGAGTCATAGCAAGTGTAGAATTAGTATACACAGGTGCTACCAATACTCAAAGTGATACTAGACATTCTTTGCTCTTTGGGTAGATATTTATGTATTCACTTTCCAATATGATTCAAAGGCAACAAAAAGGTCGCACAGAACTGGGTTTGCCTTTTACATACCCTGTTCTCCATCATAGCGCGATAATTTGGCTTGAAAGTTTAAGATGTCAGGATCGAGCCAGCTATTGACAGCTGTGATTATGGACTCATGTAAATCCTAACTTCTGCCACTTAAAAATCAGCATCATGATTCGAATACCTTAGTTGGCAAATAAAATGAAATGTGTGTACTAATATCCCGTGCTTGACACATGTCACAAATTTTTAGCTTTGGTGGAAGCATTGCTTCGATGTAACCAAGTTAGGGAGGCGATTGCCATGGCTAGTTCAGCCTGTAGACAAATTGGACAGAACGCGACCACGATTTATGTGAGTATCACCTACAGCCCCCTTTGTCCTATAGTAATATTATTCCCAGTATCACGGAGGAAGTGGATTTCAAATCAATGACACAAATGTTACCCTTTTATTGGGACTGTGCGACTAGTTACGAATAAACCGGGCATAGATAAGTGTTTAGTTTTGGCTAGACTCTCAATTCCTGTCATATTCATTAGTAACCAAATGACGCTTGGCTTGGTCTGGCAATAGTCACCTTAGTAACAGTTCTCAGTTAGCCCCCCCCCCCTCCGCTGCGGTGACCTGTGTTTGGTGTCTGGCTTACTGAAATTCTCGCAGTGTATGATTTGTCTTCATAGCTTTACGGAAATGCCATTGCAAAAGATTCGACTATGAATAGAGAGAAGGCCACAGCATACCTGGAGAAATCTATAGCCAGTGACAACACGCTCACAGGCCCTGTTTATGCACTCGCAGAAATATGGCTGCAATCTCAGAGACACGAGAAAGCTAAAGCACTGTGAGTAAATGGCTAGAAGCGAGCCCACTGTAATTGACCTTAAATATTGATTTGGGCGCGGATAAGGCGCCTATTGTATCATTCCAGTAAGGATTTAAGCTCCTGCGGGGATTTTTTGTAAATTCTGATTGGGTTGCTTATATTTGTGTTTAATCTCTCCTTAAACCCTAAACACTAAAATGTCATGAAAAGAAAGTATCTAGTGGTCTCATCAGTCCTATGGTCGCGGATGTTTCACCCATAGTGCACGTACGTATGTAAACCAAAGTAAACACAACCCGAATACTTTGGGTATAACCCCAACTTTGCAGTTATACATTCTGAAAACATATTCATTATTCAAGTAGCCACCTCAGTAATATCCAAGCTCATTTAAATAAAAAAGTACTTTGCTTTTGTTAGATTGGAGAATTGTCTATACCATAACAGTACATCTCGATTACATCAGCTCTATGGAGAAGCTTTACTCATGGCCGGTGATAGAGTGAAAGCAATGCATGAATTCGACAAGGCTCTCAGGTGAAGGGTACCAGAGTAAATTTGATTCGAGTGTGGTCTTGGGCCACCAGCTAATCAAAACCAGTTTGCTCCGGAGCAATGTTTGGATTCGCCACAAGAGCCGCTTTTAGTGCTGAAAGGACTCCATCTCACCACCCTATGCTAATCTCCGTCTGTCTATCAATATATAATCCTGAGCAGCTGGACGGAGCCCAGTAGCAGACTATTCTTCCTATAGATTAAGTATCAATCAAACATCGACACGAATTTCATCGCGTAAATCTCTTAGTTGGTTGGGCTACCCGAACTAGTTCTCTGGTATCCAGGTAATGGCAAAAACTGGGTGATGCTTTGTAAGATCAGCCTAAAATATTTTACATTTTATTCCCTTGATGTGAATGCTCTGAGACTGGTAAATTTATTTAAGTCAAAATAATAATTATTGCCTAGTTAGATCCAATGAACAGTTCGGCATGACCAGTAAAATGTATTCAAGCGTTTATGCCCCATGTATGCCTCAGTTAGCAAGTATCTTTTTGCCCAAGAGTTCAGGTAACAATTTTAATTGTAGTGTGCGAGAAAGCAATGACAATTTTAGCAACCGGTAATGACACCAGTTTTGCCACAGAAGTAAAACTAGTGAAGCCCATTGGTATAATTAGTGGTTTGACCACCAATCGGTCTCTTTACTCCTGCTGAACATGCAGTTGGGAAGTGAGTAACGCCATCACTAATTTCTGCTGTAGTTTGGATGCGAATAATAAGAAAGCATCAGAAGGGATGGAGAGAGCTGAGAGAAATGCTGATAGCCTGGGAGCTGGGGATAGTTATGTGGGTGATAGTCTCGATCGAAGCAGTGAGGTATGACATAAGCTAATATACAAGACAGGGCCCTCCAAGTAGACGTAAGGGGCAATGGGGCTATTCTGAGCTAGGAAATCCTCTGAATTGCATGTTACCAATTTCATGCAAATCCACTTTGGAAATAATTACTAAAAGATCTGTAGAGTTGTAGAAGGTTATCACTTACATCCAAGTGCCAATTCTTCTGAATCGATTGCATCAAATTAGGTGTTAGGTTTATAGGTAAGTCATTTGCCTAATAACTCTGAGAAAAGGTCAGACTGGGCTACCTAGTGATCAACTGCTCAGAATGATCCCCATTATCGGAATTCATCTCAGTATGACAAACGCATCAATCAGACAAAGCCAAACTAGTAAACATTTGACTAAAATGGGTGAATGACTTGCCAAATAATTATCCTCCATACTCTATACCTTCTGCAGGTAGATCTGAATGGGGAGGATGTCTCCTGGTCTGATCCTGACGTGGGTTGAGTTACAGGAGCTTTAACACGCCCAGTAGAAACCAAAGCTTCAGACTGTATCATACCCTATTGGGTCTATATATGTTACTTACAAACAGCTAGTAACGTTCTACGCAGCTCACATGTTATATATACTATTATTATACAAAGATGAGTTTCCAGATTTTATTTTTCATAAGAGTTATTAAATTATACTATTATACGCACGCCAAACCATTGACTCGTTGCCATGAGCACACCTGCCCCTGCTGGGGGTTTCCGGTAACAAAAGGAGGTGAAGGCAGCCGGTGGCTATTTATTCTTACACCGTGAAAAGTAGCTAAGAAAAATATCAACTCAGTAGAAAATTAGCAAGAATCAAATTCACGTTTATCTAGGTGTTGATACAAACACGGTGTCCTACAGATTTGCACCTGCCTCCTCTCCGATGGATGTATAATGTACACCTAATGTGTCTAAAGCTTGCAAACATTAAAAACCCGGGAGTCAAATGTCAGTAGATAATTGTTGCCTAGCTTATCATAACAACCTCCATCACTTAGTGTACTGTCAATGATAACATGTCAGTTTAATGAAATCGAATAAATAACATTAGAATAGTTTTATTTTCATCCTAGTCCCTAATGGGGGTTAATTAATAATCAAATAGGCCTGCTCAGCCCTCTGCTCCCTAGCCAATAGAATTTCACACCCACGAAACGTTTGTCTCAGCAATTACACATTGTATTATTGTACAAGTTCAGATGAATGTTTTCTATGAAAAAAAGGTAAATTGAATTATGGGATACACACTGGTTTTAATTGGCAGTGTGTCACTTGGATTGTACGCGTGGCAACGTTTATGTAAAGACAGGTGTGATAAGAAGGCAGGAAACATTGTCCTAACGATGCTTGTTTGACACCTTTTAATAGTCCTCTAAACACAAGAATAGCTTGTTTCTTTATAGGCGTTTTCATATTAAGTGGTACTTGATGTCATGCATATGTTTCTGCCGTTTGTTTTCTGACTCGACAAGTTGTAGCCAACATCTTATGTTTTAAAGGCAGACCCATAACTGCTACTGTGACTGGCTGATCCGCTACCACAAGTGGTCCTTCTCACCATATAAATCCGGATGCCTAAGCATCACCAACACCAAATCCTTTATCAATATGCCTCTTTAACTGAATCTGATACTTTTAAGGCTGCCAAATTGTATACATAATTGATAAAGACTGGAAATGACTGAATCTAACTGTCTAACTAAAGGCCTTAGGAGAGTAAACACCAGCAGTCAAGCATTTTACTGTTTAAATCCCCTATTGTGTGAAATAGTCAACATTATCCTGATGTTATTATAACACAGAGCAATCGATAGTAAATTTGTTTGTGTATAGGAATACATGATACTTCCTTTCCATTGGCTTGTCTGTCACCTGATGGTGTTAAGTTTTCTAATCAGTTTAATGTCCGATATCCTGCCGACACCATTTCCTTTCCAATAGTAAGCGAATCCTTTGAATCTAAACATTTCAAACATTGAGCTGTTTAGTTGAATGAATAGATGTATTAATGGTATTTGCACATATCTACATTTCTAGAGCTTCGGTATTAAGCTGTATCAACAATTTGTGTACACACTTTGTGAGAGGCAGAACGTATCTATTTTCTCCAATAAGTATCACTGGGGTCACTTTAAGTGGAGCCAGTTGTCCCAGAGTTTATAAATTTCTCTTATCCGGGGCCGCGAATGCCAGTGATCTAAACTCGAAAGTGAACATGCCACTTGAATATACATGTGGGCGGTGTTAAAGAATGGGATATAGAGGTCGTTTTCTGCGATGGTGACCATTATGTCAGAAGTTAAAACTGACCATCCTATTCAGGTCATGGGATACGTCCTTCAATTTATTCTCTCACAAACAAAAGCACCATACGGAGATGACCAAGTGACCTGTCCTGGTTTTGTTGGTTTGTGATCATCATTATTTTCTTTCTCGAATAAATCTTGCTATCTACGTAACATATTATTTTGAACCCTTAGATTAGGCGAGAGTAGGACAATTTATTTTATGTGGATAACATTATCAAGGCAAAACCTTGCTTTCAAAATGGTCTGACATGAGAGTATGGCAGGAGGACAAATTCATAGATTGAAAACAAAATCAGAAACTAAATGCTATTCTACATTGATATCAGCTCGTCTTCTAACATAGGTTGTTTAATTCACTCGCATCAACCAATGAGGGCATTTGTTGTTAAACCAGCTGCCGTGCCGGCCCCCCTGATAAATCCGCCCGCCACTGGTATCAGTCAGTCAATCAGCTGAAATGTATAACAAGTTGCCCATTGACCAACCAATGCCATCATTCTCTCTTTATATACTCTTCTATTGTCGGTCAGCATTGTCGAGTGTTGTTGAACAAATGAGCTACTAAAACAACAACAAACATCAGGGGGTTAGACACAGCGGGTATAAAAGTGAAGCGGATTAGAGGATACATTTAGTTCTCAGCAGCGCCTCATCATGTCTGATCCGAGGTTTACACCATACACAGCAGCCATGCCATACAACCCTTATCTACTGGAATACAACAGATACGCTCTACAGGTAACTATCATACAATAATTCTGTAATGATTTATGCCCTTTTAAATTTATTTAATGTTTAAATAAAGTTAGTTACTAGAGATAAGCTCTTGACAATACCGTTTTATATTATTAATCAGATTTGTGTTTTCAACCATTTTGGTAATTTGGTAATTTTGGTAATTTCATCATATGTAAAAAATTTAAGCAGTGACTGTTTCACTACCAACCCACCGCTCACTGATCAACCCTGTCAATCAGGATAAATTCTCTGCATAATTTATAATATTTTGTTATTCTCTGTAGATGCTTGCCGATATGAAGCAGAGAGAGCAACCACAGAAACCACCATACAGTTACATCGCTCTCATTGCTATGGCTGTAAAGAACGCTCCCGATCGAAAAATCACCTTAAACGGTATCTATCAGTTTATCATGGATCGCTTCCCCTACTACCATGAGAATAAACAGGGCTGGCAAAACTCCATCCGCCATAACCTCAGTCTCAATGACTGCTTCATGAAAGTACCGAGGGAGAAAGGCAAGCCTGGTAAGGGTAACTACTGGACCCTGGATCCAAGCTGCGAAGATATGTTTGAGAATGGTAACTACAGACGTAGGAAGAGACGCGCTAAGTCAGCGTTCGGTAATGACACTTCCAGTGAAGGGGGCTCTAACGCTGAGGACCTCAGCATCAGTGATCACGAAGAAGAAAGACTCAGTGTGACTGCCGAAAGTGACAATACTGTTGGTGTGATTGCTGAGAGTGATCCAGCACCCGGTGTGACTGTAGAGTGTGACAATGCTCCGAGTGTAACACCGGACAGTGACCATGCCACAAGCAGGGTGACGAGTACTAACAATGGTCTCTTAAACATGCCTCTAAAACGCAAAGCTTCACCTCCAATGACCAGTCCACAAAAATCCAGTGCCTTCTCTATCGATGACATCATCAACACTCCGAGATCGGACAGTCAACCCGAGACGAAACGACAAAAGCATGATATATTTGATTCTATACCGAGTCCCCCACCCAAGATAAATGACTTTACACATGCCGCTGGCCTGTCAGGTTTTCCGTCTCCTTTATGTAACCCGTATCTATTCAACTTGGCCGCCGCTCGGGCATTACCTCGTCAGCCCCTCCCTCCATTCATGCCAATGTTGAACCCATTCTTGACTGGTGTGCCATCTTCTTTTCCTTCTCATCCGTGAATTGTGCTGTAAGAAATTAGTTTCCAAAAGTTGTTTAGAATAATTATTTTTCCGCTCACCCATGTCATTATGGTTTTTATTATCGTATACTACTGTATCTGTTTTACAAAATAATTAATCTATTATTGAATCAAACTCATTTAATCTTGGATAGATTGCTACTTATCAAGTCCTAAAATAGTCGCAGCTTAAATTCCCCATCAAAACCTGAAAAAGCAAATTACATGTATTTATTGCAAGTGGAAAATGGCTCGTTGAATTATAATGTCAAACAAGAAAATCAGGATTCCTAAATCTTAAATGTTACAGTGAAATTGAAAACCAACCAGACCGCACTTACTTCATTACACTGGGCATTATTGCAAT
>Ga0224511_10002954_pt1 | contig 11894 bp, 8 predicted proteins | sample SF_May12_sed_USG_2_FD_169988 | JGI IMG/M metagenome (GOLD analysis project Ga0224511, IMG submission 169988) | Sediment microbial communities from San Francisco Bay, California, United States - SF_May12_sed_USGS_8_1 | ecosystem: Environmental > Aquatic > Marine > Sediment | place: USA... | reverse complement strand
TGAAAGATGCCATACCACTGACTGTTTGTATATCAATGCACATGTATGTCATTACCAACTACATGTAGATAAACTTGTAATCTATTCCAAGTCGGAATCATAGCCTGGATCAGTTAGACAGTGATATCACATCCCATACCCCAGCGTTCTTTGTTGGCGGGTACATCCTTGATAATCAATGGTTTGGGGTGGGTGGGGTATTGTTTTCAGCTAGCACAGTCGCACATTCCCATTCGGGAATCAGTATATATTTCCATTTAGTAATTTTGGTTTATTGTATCACAGGTCTGTTTGCATGAACAATTTGCCAGGGGCAAATCTATTTTTAACGATATGAGTCTGTTGTTGGCAAGTGTCCAGCCTCTGTCAATTGGCTGTAGATACATTTCCATACATTTTCACTCCTGAACTTGGAAATATGAGCTGAAACTGTGGTAATTGGCAGATACAGTTGTGAACGGCAACATTTGAAAGGGCACATATGTTGAATTTGTCCTAACCTGTTATTGTAATTTTTATCTGTATTGTTTGAATTAATCTGTCTTGCTGATATACGATTAGAAGATAACATAAGTAAATAGGTCGGAAAAGTCGTTTAGCCAGGGCAGGGATCGAACCCACGACCCCTAGCTTGCAAGGCTGGTACTCTACCAACTGAGCTACCCGGGCTGACAGTTCTGACTTAGGTTCGTTTCTATACATCACAGTGAACTCAACGTCGTACACACACCCGGTTGAAATTAGTCCTAGAATTTCTAAGGAATATTGCTACATCAACTAAAGCAATTCCATGGCAGAACTGTGTAGATCCCGCCGATATCGCCATTTGTAGACAGACCTGAAGTCATTTACCCATGGCGGTGATCGAAACCACGACCCCTGCTTGCAAGTTAGGTGATCTACCTTTTGAGCTACCCGGGTAGTTCTTTCTTAGGTACGTTACTATACATCACAGTGAACTCATTGCCATAAATTTATCATGTTTCATTTCAATCACATAAGAAATGTAAAAGAAGACTGCTGTACAAACTTGAAAAAATATGTCCGGACAAATCAAGAAGACACAGGTAACGACCCAAAGCCTGTGACTGACATATTGACTGCTATATGCCTCATTGCAATACTTTTGAACATGTAGACAATCTGTTGTCAAAATACCTAATTTGATTTTTTTCTGAAAACTTTAAGCAACATACTGTTAAGTATATGGAAAGACACATGTTTTTGCAAAACTTTTACCTATAGATGCTTATTAGCTTATCAAATAGTCAGTAACGCTTGCTATTGCATATGAATTACCCATATTATATTTTAATGTGTTAATGTGCTCCCATACTTTCATGTGCCTACATAGCCAACACTGAGTAGGATCTTTTGTTTATGTCTCACATGCGAATGATGTTTAACAATATGCTTATGTATGGTGTCACAATAACGCTAAATAAAAATTGCTATAAAACAGTCCTATTATTTTCTCATTTCCCATGCTTAGATTTTTCTAGATTTTTGAGATCATATTTATAATTGTATAAACTTAACATTAATCGAAAAATAAATTCTGTTGCAATTTTTTGAAGGTCAAAATATAGGCTGACTGGCCTATAAGTCCCGAATGGGAATGTCCGACAGTGTTAGCTAAAAGCAATACCCCACCACTTTGATAATCAATTAAGTACCCGCCAACAAAGAATGCTGGGGTATGGGATATGACATCACTGTCTAACTGATCCAGGCTATGATTCCGACTTGGAATAGATTACAAGTTTAACTAGTTGGTAATGACATACATATACATTTATATACAAACAGTCAGTGGTGTGGCATCTTTCATTACTATTGACGAGCATCTTCAATAAAACTAACCGAGGCTGCTATTTTCCTCATGCAGGCTCAGTGCTACCTGAGGGCTTTCCATTTTCTCAGTTGTTTCCTCTTTTAAAGTTATTCAGTCATATTGTTGACATAAAAATACCAACACTAAACGTTATTTAGCTGTTACTATCAGTTAAATAGAACAAAAATATTTTTTACCTAGTTATGAATTTGGTGTTTTTGAGGTATTTCCCATCTTAAGATTTTTCTAGATTTTTACATGTTATAACAAATATAAATACGGTGTAAATCAAAAGGTTTCATTTCTGTTGCAATTTTTTGAAGGTTAGGTCCATATTTCTAGTAGACTGACTGGTCTATGGTATTACAACATTGTATTATGCAGAACAACCTTCAAACGCCTTCTCTTCTTAAACAGATTGGCCCAGTTAATTAAAACGTCATTGGAATGACTATGAGGTGTCTGTCTAAAAACTTGAAATCGTTCAAGTCGGTTGCATTAGTAGGTCACGAAGTCAGAAAATAGATTTCCAAAATGCAATTTTCAACAAAGGCAGAACTTTCATATTAAGTTTATTACATCACCTAGAGGTAATCTACTTAAGTTGTTCAAATCATGTCGTGTGTTTGTCAAACCTGAATAAAATGATTCTCATAGTTTACAATTTTGACTTACTCTAAGGGTGACACGTTTACATTGCATTTTATAGAAAATTCCTCAAACAACTTTTCATCTAAACACCATTGTCAAGTCTAATGACACCTTATATAAATAATTACTGGGTAGTCGGCTGTCAAAAGCTCTTAAATGATTCATTATGACATAGTTGCTATATCTATGGGTCTCAGTGGGGCCATCTAGAGCTGTCGAGGTCATCTGATTATTTGTTGTTGTTGTGATATTGCATGTTTAGGTAAAAATAAATATGTGTCTTGAAATATTGAAACCCATTTCACAGTGTTTTGTATTTATTATAATTTACGGAGTTCAAAGTTTGTGACTACTCATAAAGGTATCAATATATGGACATAACATATTTTACACCATTTATTTACTCCAATAAAACAAAATGATTTGTACAAACGACTGTCAACATAACAACATTGGTCTTTTTCAGAAATCACCCCTTGCATAAAAAACAACACACAAAAGTGCACAAACTGTGACAGTGGCCCACAGTGTCAAAGATATTACGAGTATTCATATAACTTCAATGCCACGCCGATCACAAACCCGATGTTTAGATACTACATCGACAACGCCCACACATTAAACACTACTGCTTTAGCCCAGGTTTTGAGGTAAGCAATGCATATAATTACACGTACGTATATGTATGTTTATAAGTATATACATTTCAACTGCACTCTAGTTATGTCAAAATATTTAACATTAGATAAAGTTGACATATAATTTACTGGTTCGTCGCATCTTTTTATATATTTACACAGTTTTGAATGCGTACACGTGTACTTATAGTATTATAAATTGTTTTGATTGTGAAACATTACTGTGCTATTTGTTATGTTATACTCCCATTTTATTGTAGTGAGCTGTGTGTGTGTCTTAAATGGCTAGTTAACAAAATAACATAATATGCAACATGAAAAATCACCTTTGCTAAGATGCGACAGGTGGCGAAAGAGAAATCCTTATGTCTTTTTAACAATATTAGTCATATTTTTCTGGTCCTCAGGGATCATGGTGTGTACATGTATGTTGTTTACATTTGAAAATGGAGTTCTGCTCATGCGCTAGGGGGCGTCAGTGGTGTGGCATCATTCATTACCACTGATGAACAGCTTCAATAAAACCGAGGCTGCTGTTTTCTCGTGCAGGCTATGCTTCCTGAGGGCTTTCCCTTTCATCAGTTTAATTGTAAAATAGATGAAGTTTGAAATGACAGCAATATACGTTGTTCCTGTTGTTCCTGACATTTATACGGTGCATTTGTTACAACAGTTCCATTCAGTCGAATACGATGTTAAGGGCAGTTGTAAACCCATAGCAGAAACATGTGGTGACTTTTATGAAACAGATTATCACGCGGAAATATCACTTTTATTAGTGTGTGGTTATATCCAGATATCAGTAATCAAATAAGGGTCAAATGTTCAGAATTTTGTTTGTCAAACCAACCGGAATCGTTTTAACAATTTTGCTTGAGGACCAGTGGACCACTAACACGATATTCCTGTATTGTGTTATCTATTTGGGCCAAGGATTTCAGAAGAAATCTACTGTTTGTGATTAATATCACAAGGAAGCATAGGTCCAATGCTTAAATAAAATACAAACACGTTTCATTAGTGTTACTTTATTATTAATTGGTATCGATTTCGTTTCACAAAACTATTACCAAAATTGCAGTAATTACCTAGCTAGAACTATGTTAGTGTTAAGGAATATTACTTTAAATTTTGATAATACATTTTGAGGCAAATAACTTTAACTACCTTTGGATCACCTTAGCGGGACATGCTTGTTGTTATGTATTGTGCGCACATGTTGTCCGACGTCACGTTGTTACGTCAGAGACAGGAATGACCCCGTACTATAACTATTCATAAGGACCAGGTTGGTTAAAACAAGTAAGCCATGTGGAGAGAGAAGTTTTTAATCAAAATGCAAAAAAAATCATGTTTTGTGATAAAAACAACAACATTATCTCAACCAAAGAAGTTCATAGTATGACCCTGGTGTGAGTAATACTCACGCGAGGGGTTACAACCAAAAATCTTCTCATCTATCAGTTGGCCAAATTTGGTAAAACATTATTAGAATATTTTGAGATTGCCCTGAAAATAGTTAAATTATTAAAATGGTTATGCTTAGCTAAATAACTGTCACGGGGTCAAGAAATGGGATTTTGGAGACGCAAACTTACATAATATTATTGTCCAGAACTACGAATGTATAGTCATCAAATAATCATATGCAGCATTGTCAAGAACTTCTCTACAAAGGTTGTTAAATCCGTGCCATATGGAATCCATAGACGTCAAATGTTAACCTAGTACATAATGTTTTATGAAAATCATTCAACGATGAAACATCTTACACTTTTTGGTGAAACTTCACAATATAGCCTAATTAACTATGCTTGGATGAATTATAAGTCACTTGGTCTTCGGTGAACGGCCCATGGCCCTCAGAGCACACATGTTTTAATTATAGGCGGAGCTTACTTTGAATCAATTTTATTATGGCTGATCAATATTTCAGGCATTCGTGGTGGCCCAATATGCTCGGATTTATAGAATGTTCCCAAGTGAGAATGAGGGCAGGTCGAATCCTTTACAGAAAAACGTGTAATACAGGTGGGTTTGTTATTAAATCAAAGCTTTTAAATTTACTTGTCTTAGACATTTATTTAAATGGTTTTAAGTAACATAAGACAATTTGTACAAGAAATGAATGACAATGAGAAAAAACTTATCCGGGATCGCACCCGTGCGCTGCAGTTAACTGCATAGAAATCGCGCACTTGTCTTATGCGCTAAGCAGTCGTTATTATTGGGCGCAGCTGTTTAGGCTCGCTTTTAATTCAAAAAATAGTTTGTGCTTTGACTAATGGCAAACAATGTACAGTCAAACCTGTGTTAGCGGTCACCTCTATTAAGCAACCAACCTGTCTTAAGCAGCCAAACAAAATGTTCCCAAATGTAAAATTTGTACTGATATTCACCTATGTTAAGCAGCCACCTGCCTTAAGCAGCCACTTTTTGTGCTTTCCTTGTGTGGCTGCTAAACACAGGTTTGACTGTAAGCGAAACTCGTTACAAATTTGTTTACATAATATTTGAAAACAAGATCTGCGACTAGTCCAAACCTTTTACCATATATGCGTTCAAATATATATGATTCAAATGATATAACACTACTATTAGAAACATTATAGCAGTTTACGTTATGTCTGACTTTCTAAATGATGGTGTATACAACAGGACGTTTAAAACAGCACTTTATTATCTTTAACCCTATTATGTTTTCTGAACGGATTCATGTCATTTGTTTTTTAATGTTTTAGTGGTTAATCATAAAAGTCATGCTTTTGCTTTATGTTGTTGTTGTGTGTTGAAAACGGTTAGCTTTTGTCATAAAATAATAAAAACACATGCATTTGTTTCTTGAACTTCTAAACGGGTTTGAAAATATAAATACATCGGGATTTCTTGCTGTTATCCACGTTGAAATAAATCTAAAATATGTTTTTTCATGAACATGCATGCACGTTTCAATTTGTGTTAAAGATTGTCCCAACTTTGAGATGTTCGTGCACAACAACACTATAGGCAATTGTCCGACAGTTGGACGGAACCTATCTGGTAACCTTAACCTTCACTACTGTATGGAAAAGTGCATGGATCTCCAGGACTGTAGAGGGGTTACCTTCGACATGATACAGAAGTCGTATGTACTTGTGAAATATTATTTTCGAAACCTTTCTTGCTTATCATGGTCAAAATAAATAATTCGGTCGTATCTTAACAATTTACACTTGGAAACAACGAAATACTAGTTTCGTAGTAAAACGTATGCATACAACTCCGCATGTTAACACAATCAAAATTGGCTACACATGTTGTATGTGTAAACCTCCTTTGTTGCGCGTTCAGTTCGTATCGTCTATATTTTTAAAACCACATACATGTTATGCTCCTCATAAATTCGACGGAGCACTTAGTCACCGGGTTGTCCGTACGCCCGTCCGTCCGTACGCCCCGAATTCGTGTCCGGCCCATAACTTCGTTATTTGAAGTCGGATTTTGAAACTATTTCACAAAAATAATCACCATATTGAGACGAGTCGCGCACAAAATTTGGATTGCTACCTTGAAGGTAAAGTTCACAGCATGACCTTGCAGCAAAATCGTGTCCGGCCCATATATTTGTTATTTGAAGTCGGCTGTTAAAACTCACAGAAATGATCACCAAATTAACACGACGTGTCGCGCGCAACATTTGGGTCGCTACTTTGAAGGTCAATGTCACAGCATGACCTTACAGCAAAATCGTGTCTGGCCCATAACTTCGCGATCTTAGGCCTGTGAACATTTCATGTTAACACTTAGATAGATGAACGTAATAACCAAACAATGTTCTGTATTGTGACCTTTTTCACCTGATCCCCTGAGCTATTTCTTTATTTATTTTTGGTGGGGGTTGTTTATTTTTAAGAAAAAACGACTTTTATGTTTTGCACATTGACAAAATGTGTAATTGCCTTTGTAATTTCGGATTTTACACTGTTAAATATACATGGTTTGTTGTAACTGTCTAAAACAGTGGTCTTTTATAGGTTCAATTTTTTTTTGTGGGGGTGCTCACAGTTTCATGATTAACAGTTTTGATAACATGATTAACCGGAGTACATTGTATATAAAAATATTACAGTAAAGTACAAATACAAACTGGTTAGTCTAGGATATATAATTTTGAAGCCCATATATGCCATTTAGGAATAATAATGTTTTTGGAGTATATCAAATGTAAGTATTAAATATAAGTATTTCGAAGATCATTTTTGTATATATAAAGACGATTGTCAATTTTATTAAGAATGAGTTTTTGTTAAGTCTGGGGCTGGGGCGGAATGTACATTTGCAACCACTGTAAAAAGGCTACCAACGAACTGCATATTTTTACCTAAGTTTATATTTTGTTTACTTATTTCTCGATCAATGTTGGGTGTTACATTTTTCTGAAAAGCTGCACTTCATAAATATTACACAAAAATACATTTTGAGGACAAGGATCAAACTAGACTCTTGTTCTTATGTTATACTTTTTTCAGAGCTGAGTTTAAGCTATCTGCCAGTATCCTGTACAAATGAATCTTGATTATATTATAATACATGTACAATTAAAAAAATATAAACAGCTAGTTTAAAAAACTTTGTGTTATGTAATACTGAATATAATAAATTGGGTTTTAAACACTTATACAGATGCATGTTTCATTCGTGCACGACTTACACTTACGAGGAGGGGATAGATTTTGCGTTTATGAGGAAGGAATGCAACCCCCCGGATTACACAGGTAGGCCTTGTTTATATTCCTAAAGTTAAGGAAGTCATGCAAAAAGCGATTTAAAAACGACTACAAAAATACATGTATTGATTTTGTCAGTTACTTTATCAAATACTTGGAAAAAAACACAAACATGTAAACCTTGTGCGCCGAGAAAAATGTTGACTTCCACCACTTATTCGATAGTTTGTTTAGATCTAGATTGCATATGATAGTGTTGTCGACTGAACAGTGAAATATTAATTTAGAATTTTATATATCGTGTATTGATACGCAATTTAAGGCAATGTTCCTCTTACTTTCACTTGATAAAATGAATATTCAGTTTGGCATAAAAGTATTGACATGATCGTATATACTCGTTTTTAATTTATTTTAAATGAATATGGAAACCTTTGTATCTGTCTTATTCGGTGTGTATAAATAACGAAAATGTATTGAAAGTATGCAACAACATGAAATAGTGTCTGGTTATGTCTACATGTTTGTCATTTACGATGTGTTGACGCTAGGTCCATAACCCAAAATTAACTTTATTGATTATAGAGCGTGTTAACAATGCTCGGCACCAAAACAGCTGACCTTTAATCCTACCTTTCCACACACAAAAAAATTGTTTTCCAGGGCCTTGTTATATTGCCCTTACTTCAAGAAATTTGTAAAGAAAAATTGAAGGGCCTGCTATGTTAAACAGTCCTTCTGGGAGCATTTATCTTCCAACAAAATACATTGTTTCGCCACAAAAGTAATATCTTTGATATGGTGTAAATGTAGCTTGAAAGAAAATAAAGTGTTCATCTCTTAAACATATCTACAACTTCCATGTTGCTTAGTTTCTGACAGTGTGTGACATGAGGTCCTTCCAAAGCAATGACAGCTTGCTCAGACACATTACTTCAATAAAACCAAATGCACAAGGTACAGCTGAAATACTAAGTGGTTGATCGAAAAAGGTGTAATAATAGTGGTATGCCATTGGAAGTTGGAAATTTGTTGTTGTGGACCGTTTATTTTGGTAATTATTTTCCATACCGCAATGTTTGTCTGTCCATATAACAAGATCCTCCTAACATAGTAGAGCTATCAAAATGTTGTTATCATTTAAACAAAGACCCAACCAGAGGTAATAAGTATGCTGACTCCCATTAAGAAAATCCAACTGGCCAAGTCACCACAACCAGTTAACCATTTCCGTCCCACAGTAAATCCGTCCGTCACAAATTTGACAAACAAACCTGTATAAAATCTTTGGAAAAAAGAAACCTATCATATTCAAGTCCTCAATACTGCATAATGCAACATCTATCAATAATGAAGCTGTATAAGATGTAAGCCTAGTGTCACACATACTTGGAAAACCATGAAACAGGTGCAATATGTCAGAATATTTCATGTTATATGTTATATCTGGTATTTACTTTAAAAACAGAATGATAATATTCCATGAATTATTAAAATGATGTGTGCATACTATCTTATTCATGTTTAAAAGTGCATGAACAAAATAAACTATTATTTAAAAATCCAGATAGTATGTCAGAATTAATATGCATGTCAAATGTCACTTGTATTTTGAATTCAGAGGCGCGTAAAATTACTAATCTAATACAATAAGTTAATTGTTATACAATATAAACTAATGTTATACATGTACTTCATTTATACATGATTACCAAAGAAATCTGTAAAAAAGGCTAAATTCTATTGATTTTCACACATACATCCATCTATAAATAAATTTTAACATGTAAAACTGGTCGTGGTTACAGGCAACTATTATAATATCTGGATCTGAAAATTTGGCACGGTGGATTCGGATCCGCGAATCCAAGTTGGATCCGGTATTTTCGGATCTTTCGGGTACCCGTTACAGCCCTTGTGTTCATACATAAAAATAAATACATAATCCATTTGTTTTGAAGAATGTTATGTTTAGTGTTGATGTTACTCTTTTCTGGCTAGCATTGTAAACACGCTCAATACCAGTTTAGACACAGCGCATTTTTCTTTGACTGTATCCACTGTTTCAGCGTGTACACAGAATGGGCCTACATGGCAAACATGCATTCACTGCACAACGGATTGTTTTAACTATTATAACATGTCTACAGAATTTTATGAGGTTCATACGTGTAAACCGGAATTATCTGGTAAGTACGATATTTAATTAATACTACAAGTAGCACTAGCGGATCCAGGAGGGGGCGCACCCGGCGCGCGCCCCCCTAACGGCCGCTCATTTCGCTCGCGATTAATTTTAAGCATAATTGAAATAGAAATATGACCAAAACACTCTAAAAAACGACTTTTACTTCAACCTACACCACGTTCAAGGTCAAATCCTGGATCCGCCACTGAGTAGTACTAAACAATCGGTTTGGAAATATTTAATTAAAACATCTTTATTTAAATCATTGAAACATGTAGTTTGTGTTCGTTTTAAAATGTTTATATGCAACTAAGTTTGACATTTTATGTCATTAAAAGGAAAAATTATCACTAATAACTGTACACTGACTCTAAAATAATGCATTTAAAAATAAGGTTTAGAGTTTCATCTGCCTTAATGTGATTATCAAAAAAGTCTAATGGTCTTCGTCATGATGTTTGAAAATGACAAAATTTACTATCAGAACTGTAACAACATAAGCTAAAGAGATATGCAAAGAATTGTGATCAAACTAACGGTCAAATATTTAGGCAAAATGACAAAATATGCAACACATAAACAAAAACGTGGGCACAACATGAAAAACACCAAACAAGAAAACATTTATTGATGGCAATAAACCGTTACGCTCCATACGTACCGTGAGCAATTTGACTGGCAAAATCTCGTCATCATGAATATGCATTAGGCAGGGAAGACCAATCTTCTTCCAATGAAATAGGATGTTACAATTAATTACTCGTCAATAACAATGATGTAATACTGGGGATTTCTTACTTTTGAATGCTATATTGATACCCTATTACTCGATCATAAAGTTGGCAGTATGTTTAGTGTACTAAATGAATTAACAATGCAAAGGGAATTGCAAATTTTATGACAAGTAATGTGTTTTGGACAGAAAAGTAAAAAAAACCCATCAACAACACACAAAAAAGAGGCATTGCGTTTTAAATGTCGAACATTTTATAATTTTAATTAAGTTGGTGCATAAAATAAAAGTACAATACCCTTTTCAGATCCAAATGCATTTGCTGTTTACTACAATAGGACAGAAACACAATGCACAATGCATCAATGTTCTAATGCTTATCAAAGGATTGGTTATATTTTATACCGAAAGACATGCCATGCAGGTAAGAAATTCTTAGACTAAACAATTGTGTAAATAAAAACAGATGTTACAAATTTGGCAGACCAAAGTCAGTTTAAACATTCCTACAAATTATATATTATATTGCCTTGTATTGTTCATCACCGTTAACGTTAATTATTAATATTATATTATTGATCGTTATTAATTGCAGGTAATATCAATGGAAAAATAGTTCATTTTTAATGTAAACTTCTTTAACTTGGTTATACAAATATCCTCTTTGTTCCTGTTACAGATTGTCCTCAATTTGAAATGATGATACACGACAATGCAACCGGTGCATGCGATGTCATGAGTTTTGATGAAGGAGGGATTGATTTTGCATACTGTATACAAAGATGCCTTGACATGGATGGATGCAAGGGTACCACATTTGACTGGTACATCGAACGATGTAGTTATCACAGTTGCAGTAACTATACGTATTGGCCAGCCTATGACAACGCGACCATTTACCTGTCTGTTCATAACAATCTACAATTTATGGAAAAGAAATGTTTTGGTTAGCAAATTTATATTTCAATGCATAGTTATGTACAATATACCAGAACTTGTAAAGTAGTTGTAGACAATATATTTAATGTCAATTTTAAATGGAATTTGTGGTTGTACTTCTCCATATGCAAACGATTAAATGATTCATAGCGTTACATGACAATCGTGTAAGTTCTCAACCATTTTATGTTTTAATTCTGAAGTA
>Ga0224511_10002953_pt1 | contig 11897 bp, 12 predicted proteins | sample SF_May12_sed_USG_2_FD_169988 | JGI IMG/M metagenome (GOLD analysis project Ga0224511, IMG submission 169988) | Sediment microbial communities from San Francisco Bay, California, United States - SF_May12_sed_USGS_8_1 | ecosystem: Environmental > Aquatic > Marine > Sediment | place: USA... | reverse complement strand
TCATTTCATAATCGGGACAGTTCAAAACGGCCATGTTTTTCTTAGGGCCTATCCTTAACCAATGAGTTCAAATTTGGTTTGGACTGAGTACCAAGGTTGTTGAATTGTGACTCTTTTAGTGCCAGACCATCAAACTTGTCTCCCAGTTGGTACCCCAGAGTTGGGGTCGTGGAAGCGGTCTGGACGGTCTGATGTGCTGAAATAATCGCAATTTAAAAACTTTGGGGAACCAAGTAAACCAACTCCCGGCTGTATGGACTTATTGGTTTGACTACCAAGCTAAAAAACGCTCTCGGCTATATACCACAGTATCCCTTGTCGCCACGAATGACCATGCATCAGGTCCTGTATGCCAGTATCAATAAGAAAGTAAGCTTTGAATATTATACATGTACTAATGCTATTTCTGCTTTCATTACAGCGTGGAAAAGCCCAAAGTCATCAGCAATCACAGCAGTCACTCGGTAAGAAACTACCAGATTAATAGCACATTTGGTAATGAAAATTGAGATCTACCTCTATCGTTTGAAAAATAGGTTTAATTTTCTCGGTTTCTTGCAGTGAATGGTGTGAGACGAGATGAATATGACCAGTATGGGCAAGCTCAGATACATGGACAAACTTTGTCAACAGTAAGTTCCTTTTGTGCTATCTCAATTTTTTAACTCCGAAATTTCAGCCTGTGAATGATTCATCAACTTGAAAATATTGACTATTTTTCTAGGCGCAGTATCCAATGGCTAGCCCTACTGGTGACCAACAGAGTTATATGAGTGCTGGTTACTATCAGGCCATGAACTATCCCGCCAGTTTCTTCACTGATCCGGCCGGTGCCTGGTCCAATGGAACGGACACTATGTCAATGTCATATCTGAATAATAGTTATGGCCAACATGGGGGCGACTATATGCAGTTTGCTTCAGCATTCGACACCTACGGCGCCCCTGCCAATTTCAGTTGGCCTTACCAAGCTGACTATTCATCCTGGGGATCCATGCCACAGCAGCCAGATCCTATGACCATGGACAGTCGCCAACAAGTTATGAGTGCAACTGGGTATGATTATTATCAGGGCCCCAGTCACCGGTTGTCCACACGGGAGGACCCCGCGCCAACTAGGGACAGTGACGGTGTGAACGAACTCGAGCAAGGAATGCAGATGGTATCGGTTAATGCAAACGGCGATGGTAACCATGAGTCACCAAATGATATGACTGGGGCGAGTGAGGGACAGTCGGCCAACATTAATAACTCTAGTGTTAGCCCAGTTCAGCAGTCACCGGGTCCACCCAAGCCTATGTCGTGGGCTCAGCTAGCCAGCAAGCCAGCAAAGCCAGCGCCGCAACCGGCTCCTCAAAAGCAGATTCTTACCCGTCCGCAAGCGACCAAACCTGTCAAGGAAAGTGACTGGGATAAGAACAAGAACGGCCCGCAGGGACCTCGTAATGCGTGGTCAGCTCCCAGAAGCCAACGAGTCACCAATGGCGGATCTCCTGAAAGTTCTCAGAAACCCTCGGGGAAGGGGGACGCAGACTCTGATCCGACTTTGAGCAAACTGAAGCAGACCAATTCATACAACCCCAAGAATTTTGATTTGACTGCCAAAAATGCTAGGTTTTTCGTTATCAAGAGCTACTCGGAAGATGATATTCATCGCGCCATCAAGTATGGTGTATGGTGCAGTACAGAACATGGCAACAAGCGTCTAGACGCTGCCTTCAAGGAACGCGAGAATAAAGGTCCTATCTACCTGCTGTACTCGGTCAATGGCAGCGGACATTTCTGCGGTATGGCTCAGATGATGTCGGGTGTGGACTATCAGATTCATGCTGGTGTGTGGACTCAGGATAAGTGGAAGGGACAGATGGAGATCAAATGGATCTATGTCAAGGATGTGCCTAATAGTCAATTGAGACATATTCGACTCGAGAATAATGAGAATAAGCCTGTGACCAACTCACGTGACACCCAGGAAATCCCTCCCGAGAAGGGTCGCCAGGTGCTTAAGATTGTGCATACTTTCCGCCACAGTACATCCATATTTGACGATTTTGGTCATTACGAAAAGAAGGAGGTTGAAGAAGATACAGGCAGTAGAAAGAAACCAGCAAGTGTCGCATCTGGAGGATCAGGCGTAAGTCTTGTACAGTTCCACAAAACATTTTGAGAGTTGTCCACTCCTAATAATTGTATGCGGGCTTGTTTTAAGTTGGATTCCTTTGTGACAGAAGAGTGTGCTAATAAAACTTTTGTACACTTTTAGGCTACGTCAGGACGTAGGTAAGGTTGGACGGATATGGCTGCTAGTGACACTATCTGGTGGTGACACCGTGGATATGGCTCACTACAATGATCCACACTGGCATTTTCCATTTTGATTTATCTCGACAGCGTTTTAGTTATCTTGAGCTGTACTGAAACTACAATGGCGATATGTTTAACTACGCGCTGGTGTACCAATAAAACATGACTGGGCATCCCATTAATATGATTTAAAAGCAAGCCTGTCCCTTGAGAACGTCAGTGTAGTGCAGAAACACTGGTGTAGCAAGAAAAAACAGGGCTTTATTGCAAAAATGGAGGAAGGAATAATCTGGGGGAAAGCTTTAAAATATAAGCATACAATATACAAGGGTAAAAGCTGGCATTCCAAGCTATGTTATCTAATGGATACCATGAGATAACGTTCAGTTGTGAAAGTATGACAAATTATTACGGAATGTAGAGCTTGGTCGGTAGCTTGGGTAATTAGTGCATTAGTTTACAAAATCTGTGTTTAAGTATGATGCCAGCATGAGGAGGAAAGTGTTCAGCACATTTAGGCAGTGATCCCCAATATCAAGTACAAAAAAACATTTTGTTTGCCTCTTGCTGCCCTTTGCCCGCTGTGCGTGATCTAAAATTGTTCATCGAACTGGGCGACCTTGACCATCCTGCCGCTTTTTGCATCGCCAATGTCGCCCCAAATCTCAAAGATGAACTCATCTGAGAAACCAAACATGGAAAGTTCCGTTTTCTCCAGTTCTTCTGTGAACTCTACTGGGTTCTTCATTTTGCAACCAATCTCCCATATTGTCTGGGCTGTAACAAAGAGGTATTCAGTGTCGGTCCAATTGCTATCAACAGAGTGTACATACATTGAAGTCTCGTACCAAAGTCTTTGCAGAATGGTGAGAGCATGAATTATAGTATTTTCACTGAGGTCATAATGATTGTCCTCAACAAGCTGTGGTGTAGTTATAGGAGATCTTACTACAATTTTACCTTGCTAAACGTTGTGGTTTTGGAATGAGTGCTTTGACAGGTTCATGAAAATCAATATCAGAGACGCGTTTTCCATCCGGACATGAGTTGAGTTCAAGCTTACCTAGTTCACTGTCATTTATTCCCAGGTATGTCTCAAGACGCGCATTGATCTTATCCACGGCAACGTCCACAACATCATTAGGCTGCAATCAGACAAAAGTGGTCAATACATCAAACGGCTCCCTGCAATGACATCTATGTTTGTCTAACTGGCTCGACGGGAAGTGAGTTAAAAAAATTTCGCCACAATAGTATACGTATAAACAAGTCCTACAATCCTTGTATAACAAATGCTTCAAATCCTAAACTGGTTACTAAGCTCGCCTTTCTCATGACTCAATGCCTGTGAATGAGCTATTTTAATAGGATGTACGTTAGAGGTAGTTTCTGGATAACTCATAAGGATTGAGATGGGAATGACTTGATTCATTAATTCAGAAAAAATTGCCGATAGAGGGGGAGCCATTAAACAGGTGAGAACCTTCAAGTATCTCGAAGCGTCAGCATGGATTATACCAAGATAGGATACAAAGCCCCTTTTCCGAATCATACTACTGGGTCTTTGTAGGGGCCTAAGATACTCTATTGCTTTAAAGGATTCAATCGCCAGCTAGATAGATAATAATGTCAACATCTTAGTGCCGTCTGATCAAAACCGGAATATGTTGCTTATAGATAAAAGTGGGTTCGCTTTCACATGTAAAGAGTTTGTAATATATAGATTTATGAACAACCAAACTAACCGCTGTTGAGTTGCACATCAAGAGGATGGCTCTAGTGCTGTTGAGCCCCTACGGGACCCAGCGGGTGCGCACTCATCGATTAACTGGGCCAATTTGCATTCTTATACAAACTGAAGATCGTTTCCATCTTGGTATAAGCTTTGGTGTCAGTGCAGGAGGATAGAGGATTGGAGCAGCGAATAAGAAGGAGGATCTAATAAGGATGGACCAGTTGGCTGAGAATAACAGGAGTTTGTGGATGTGTGCGTGCCGTGCGCCGCGGTGTGTGATTAGACCAGCTATGTTATATAGTTTAGAAACGACAGCACTCGTCAGGGCCCAGGAAAAGAGGCTAGATGCTGCAGACAGGAGGATTCTCAGACACAAGACAGGTGTGTCAAGAAAAGAAAAGACTAGGGATCACAATAGCAGGCAGGCACTAGGGATAGAAGAAAAGTTCTCGGATGAGATCAGAGAAAGACGACCGAGGTGGTTTGGACAGAGTTCAGAAAACACTGCTAAGATCTATATAAAAGCACAAGAATCTCACCACTTCAATGGAAGCAGGGCCTTTAGATCGTAGCCTCAGCGTCTCTTTTCCATTGCCGATGGCCGCTTTTTTGCCACCTGTATTTCTACTAGCACCCCCAATATTAGCTGGAATGAGAATGGAGAACCTCTTAGTTGTGTAGATAACTGGTGTTTATTGGAGTGCGCTACTAATTATACCCAGTGTACCGGTCCCTACATGCAGTCTGGTTTAGATTTACAATCAACCAACTAGAACCATAAGTATGACCTTCCTGCCAACGACAGCCATTTGAAAGGTATAATTATCCGGTCATTTTAGCCTACCTTCAGTATTGGTAAGGATAATCAGATAATGTCGGTACTATTCACTATGTATGGCTCACTCACTATCACCAAGCAGTATTTCGGGATTGGTAGATTGTAACATGCACACATACCGAATCCAGACTTCACCGGCTCTATCACCCGGAGAAGAAATGACGTTCCTTTGGGCACCTCTTTCAGCATCTTCGCTACTTCATAGTGCCGAAGTCCGATTGTACTAACGCCATTGATCTTCTCAATCAGATCACCCACAAATATGCCGTCAATCTTATGCACGATGCTGCCTTCTTTTATACGTTTGATGAATGCGTACCCGGCACCATTGTCTGTGATTGTGAGACCAAGAGCATCAGAGTCTTTAGATATTTCTACCTCTTTAGGTCGCCCGCGAATGTGGGCGAATATAAAGTCATCCAAACCTATTTGTCCACCAAGCAATCGAGACATGTCTATTTTATGAGTATTGAGGGTGCAAAAAATTATCTACAAAAAATGGAAATAGGCGCAAATTGCTACACATCGTTGAATAAGTGTCATCACTGTCATCATTGATAGATTTCAATAACTTGAAAAAGCCGAAAACAACAAATTTCAGCATAACAATTGTCAAGAGACCGAGAAATTTTGTGATCTTTTTTTATAAAACCCCACTCAATTTTCCGTCACAATCGTTTTTAAAGATAAAGATGGTCCCGTAGGCAATGGCTATCGGAAAAAATGGTGTACATCAATGGTGTAACTGGGATGGCGTACCACTCTTCTTCCTCGCCGGTTTTCACCTTCCCCAGGTCTGAAGAGTCGGGTAAACATTTACTGCTCGGTGAACACAGCGAATTTTTGAAAAAATCTGCGTTTGGACTTGGGAGCCATCAGTGCCAGGTGGTTAGCGCTTCAAGTTCAACCACTCAACCACAGTAACCTTCCCAATTCCTCTTTTACAGTTACACCTAAGTGCAATACACTATAGTCTATACAGAGCCTCGATTACTATTTAGGTTACATTCACTACAAGTGCGACTACAAGTCAGAATGACAGAATGAGAATGACAACTTACATCTGACGGTGCTATCTCGAAAGCCTCTGCAATGGCAGCATAGAGTTCCTTCACATTGGCGAACCCAGATATGCTGACTGTGGGGCTCCCGTGAGCTTGCTGACAATGGAAAATCAGTTTCGGCTTAGTCTGGGCCATGTCATCGGCGAATGGAACCTCAGATGACGAGCTTGGTGATGTAGGAGTTGTAGGACCGTTTTTTACCGGAGAGCCGGTGGCAGCAGGTGATTGCCCTGAATAATTATCGGTGGGCGGTACCTTAGACCGTCCATCCCCAGACTTCCGCGACTCTACTTTCGGATCTTTATCCTTTTTCTTACCGAACAGCGGCATTATTACGCATTCAACACCAGATTAAGAAAGTTTGTGTCCATGGGCGAGTCGCCTAATTTCTCAACCCAAGTTATTGTTCACTACTACACTTCCGTCGTAAAGGCCCGGAAAAGACACGCAACAGTACTTCGAATGTTAATAGCTTTGACTGCGATGGGAGCTAGGGTTCCTGGCGACACCATGAAAACTGAGAGTTATTTTCTCTTGGAACTTCTGGAGGTAAGAAGGGGATTGTTTCCTGGGCGTGTCATAAAGTTCGGCACATCCACGGAATAAGATTCCGTGGGTACATCTTACTCCGTTGGTACATTCCATTGAACACACCAGAATCGGGTACCCTGACCACGAATAGACGTATATTCCCACGTAGACAGATCACGGATTCGAAAACCGAAATCACTACAGGTAATGGTAAAGCAATCGAATCTTTTAAAAATCGCAATGTCCACCCAGTGATTACAGAATATCATATTCATACAATACATGATACACGTTTTTGGCGTATTGCATAGTAATAGTGGATAGTTCAGATGACGTTCCTCCAGCGGTCAGCTCAGCGAAATGAGTCCAGTCAAGATCAACGGGATGACAATTCACTAATGTATATCGTTACAATGAATTAGTATCTATTTTCACCCATTGTAACGCTGATATATCTCTGGCTACAGTTTGACTAGTGAAGACAGACCTCTGATTCTAGATGGATAACTGTGTTTTCTGCCGAATTGGCTCGAGAGAGGTTGCTGTGGGAGAAACCCCAACTGAGCTTCTCTATGAAGACGGCATCTTTGCAGTATTTAGAGACATAAAGCCTGCTACTCAGCACCATTATCTCGTCATACCAAAGGAACATATCACAAATGCCAAGCAGCTGAATGGAGAACAGCATTTGAACCTGATCACTCAAATGCATACAATCGGTCTCAATGTTTTGGAGAAACAAGGTGGTGACAAAGCCACAGTGCTGTGTGGATATCACTGGCCTCCATTCACCTTGATAAGTCATCTGCACTTACATGTTATTGGTAAACCAGAAAGTATGGGATTTTTAGCCAAAAGAATATTTAGTAAAGACTCTTTTTGGTTTGTTTCTCAAGAGTGGATGGTTAACCATCTTAAGCCGTGAATGTGGGATTTATTTACTCATTAAAGATTATTTATAAATAGTGGAGTTGTAGCTTTTTGCAGACGACTCTCTACGGCAGATTCATGTAAAAATTGGACCAGATTAGATAAGACATATCAAAAATATCACGGCATCTGGTAAAATCGTCTAAGTGCTAGCTCGGTCAGTGGATTACAACTAACAACTGCGCTGACTTTAAAAATTAGCTGGTAAAATCAGAAATAAATTACCGCAACAAAGAATTCTGATATGCGTGTGGAAAGAGGTGAAAACCTAATTGAAGGATCCTAGACTTGCAAACGCATTATCTGCCCTCTGGTTCATGGCCTGTTGCTGAGGAGTCAGCTGCCCAGCTGGTCTTTGGTTGGATGCACCTAAAAAGAGAAGGCATTCTAGTTGCGACATCATTTACTCTTTTCAGAAAAATTCCTCAAAGGGGGCTCTTCACAAAAAAGTGACAACTCCAAATTTTGGAATAAAATAATCGGCAACGACCAAACGAACATACCCATGTGTTGCATATTCTGCATCATTGGCTGGCCCATCATTGGCTGGCCCATAATTGGCTGGCCCATCATTGGCTGACCCATCATTGGGTGACCCATCATTGGTTGACCCATCATTGGCTGACCCATCATTGGCTGACCCATCATTGGCTGACCCATCATTGGCTGGCCCATCTGCTGCATGCCAGGCGGATGTTCTACAGGAAATATTGTGTGATATACAAACTTGTCAGTTGAACAGAGGACGAGATCTTTAATGGTTATTGCTGTAAGTTCATTTCCATCATGTAGGCTGCTTACATGGTGCATACATTGTTTTACTTACGAGCAAGCTGGTTTATGGAAGGTGCAGCAGGTCGAGTCGGAGTCTTTCCCAATGAATCCAGGCTAATGTTAACACCACCAGTCGTCCACGTTGATCCCTTCAATGAAAGATGATGTAAAAGGAGAAATTCTTACAATTTCAATGCAGCGTGATAGCTTAATGGCTAGAGCGCCTGGGTCATCTAAGAGGATGGCCAAGTGCCTTAGTAAAATAAAATCAGAAACTATGGATCTGACAACACACTACTGGCTAGTGGCAGGAGGGCGTCACCACTTTGATCATGTGTGTAAGCAGCTTACCATTTGGCTTTGTTGTTGCGAGGTCATTGTGGGCCTTTGTTGTTGCATCATTGAACCCATCATAGGTTGGGACTGTCCACTCATAGGTTGACTCGTGGACAGAGACATCATGGGCTGGGTTGAGGGCTGACTCATTATCGTGGGCTGACCCATTGGAACGCCCATTGAACTGTTGGGCCCCATGGTAGGCTGACCGCCCATCATCAAGTTTGAGGGCATGCTAGCTGAAACCATCATGTTGGGTGCTGGGTCATTCATAAAGAACAAATCCCCCTGATTAGCTGTTGTAGATTGTGTCTGGTTCTAAAATGAAAACAAACCAGATACAGAACTCCTTAGATTTAACCAAGCATCAGGACTGAAATATGCCGTCCTTTGAAATGAAATGAACGAAAACTCTTTGAATAGAACTCTTGTTACATCATGGGGTTTAAGCCTCGTGTATCATCAACCAAGAATAGCGACCCCCACAAAGTCATTACTCACGGAAGTGTTAAGAGAAAGATCGGCGAGGTCATCCAATAAATTGGCACCATTAGAGTGAAGCTGCGCAGGGGCAGTCGTTGGACTACTAGGCCCTGACGGTGGTGATGGGAATGAAGCACTAGCGAAGTCTGCAAACTCTCCGGAACTACAAAGCAGGGAAAGCCATGAGATGTCGATTGTATTCAGACATACTGTGTTTCACACAATTGTTTATTAATGACACTCACTCTTGGTTTTTATCGGGCGCACTACTTTGGGACAGTCTGGAAAAGTCGGCGAAGTTATCCTCTTCTACAAAAGAAACCGAAACAAATTATAGTTGAAGTCGTTCTTCTTTCATCATCAATGACTAGGTCAGTGTAGGCCACTATAAACTATCAGACTAAAAGTTCGAATGCATGTACATTCAGACAGTTACAGGTGAAGACATGTCATGTACTGACCCGAAAATGACTCTACAAGCATCTAAAGCCGAAGTGAGATTTTTCAATGCGAACTGGCTATCTCTAACTTACCGGCGGCAATTACTATGTGTTGCAATGTACCAATAGAAATGAAACTTTGGATTGGCATTGTCCATCTGCTCTAGATGCTGGAAAGGCATTTTTTGGTCTGTACATGACATATCTTGTAGCTTGTATCTTGCCTGTAGATGCCCGAATACACGTTCGGATGTTTAGTCGGATAGATTATAGTACAGCTCCATGTTTATACGGGACGGACATTACAGTTATAGCTCACCTTTGGGTTTATGACTACCAGAAACCCCGCGAGGATTGAAATCGTCATCATCATCATCATGGTATGTAGTTGTCTACAGAAAATATAACAAGTTAAATGAAACTCAAAATCCTCATCTATCATCATCTGGTGTCATTAGTCAATTCATGGGACCTCATCCAAAATCTCCCACTTGAAAAGAAGAAACTTTAAAGGACTACATATTTACGAGTTTTCATGTTTTGGTTCCACCTCGTGCTGTTGACTTAAAGCAGTATTTCAGGTGTGATTTACAATGAAAGGCTCATCATCACAATTTTGGGATTTGCCCAATGAGGTACGGCGACAGCAAATCAATGACTTGTATAGAGGCTTTACTGTTGGGTGTAGTCACACCTTTTTGCTACCATAGCTGGAGTGAGAAGTCTGCCTTGATGGGGACTGTGGAGATGAGAACTCATCAGAATACTGGTGACCCATGCCACTGGGTGAGGAGCCATTGTCAAATTCATCATGGTAATCATCACTGTAAAAACAAGGGGCCGATACGTTAGATAGACATTGACATAAACTGATAGTGGATCTTGTCACCTCTTTGAAGGAAACGTAATGCAGTTAGTTTCTGAGAAGTGGTCTAGTTCAACAGGGGTGCCAATACCAGCCAATGCAAAGCCTTTCGCAAAACATACCTGGCTACAGCGGCGCGTGCCCCAATGTCCGATGTACGGAGTGGCTGGGAAAATGGATTACGCTACACTTGGGGCGGCACGACAGCGGATAGATCCCGAGCATCGCGGCATTAAGTTGGTGTGCCGTTAGTACCTGCTTGCTCGAAGTAGGTTCAACACCGGTGTGAGACAGTCAGCGGCTGTTGCGATGTTCGCGTAAAAATCCTTCGTGAGCACTGAATTTGCAAATTCAGCCAGCGGCCTTCTCCACTTGAGGTCATTGATAGCTGTAGGAACGCAGCACCGTTGCTACTGACAGTCGGTGGTAACAACAGTCTGAGGTAGAGGTCAAGGACTAGAACCAATTGGCTAAAGTCCGCGGGCTTAAGCTAAGACAGCGCGTGCGCCATTTGGCATTTCCGACTGTTCGTTTTCATAGCGTTTGGCTGGCCCCGTAGTTTCCTTCGAAGGGGTGCTCTCTTGCCATACACTGCCAATGGTGCCCACTGTTCGTTGAGGGGGTAGTTGCTTGCGATAGGCGATGCTGGCATGGCCAAAATCTGCCCAAGAGAATGTGCTTACCCTTCATAGTGTGGACCGCTAGTCTCGTAATTGCGTCTCTTGTTGAATAGATCCTTGACAGTATTAGCTACTTTGTCTATGGCTTGTTCGGCAGGATTCATGCGTCGATTCCTGCCACCAAAGTCATCAATGTCATCTATTTTGCTGCCACTAAATCCGCGACTGCCACCCCCGTAGCCACCACTGTCATAGCTATCACCTGTAACACGCAATACCCTAAATTTAAAAACGATCACAGAGAAGGAACGGAAAACATTAGGATTTGGTTTTATACTTATTCACCGATTGGGCCTACTAGAAATAATAAAGAACCAGAAGGGTATAAAGCTTACTGTATCCTCCACGATCATATGATCCGCCAGACACACCCACATATTTATCTTTGAGCTTTCGGGCTTTTTTTCTCTCCTCTCTTAACCGGTCATCATCACCCAACAATTCTAGAATCTCCTTGACTTTCTGACGCACTATAAAGATGGGTGCACAGCATGTATATGAGCTTTGTTAGTTAAAGCCAGACATATGCATAGTTTAATTGTTGCTAAAAAAAGACCCTGTTTTGGGACATCTGAATATCAGACTACGCTGTGTGCATGACAGAGGTGTGATGAGATTGTCATCAATATTTTCAGAAAACCCGAAAGGAGATTAAAGTGAGGTACCATTGTAGATAACGGAAACAGTAACACAGGACTTATTACTACAGATGGGGCCGTTTACATCAGCGGTATACAATCGGACCATATATACGAAGCCGGAGTTGTCTTGGATTCTTACGAACTTTCTTATGAGGTCAGTCATGCCACTGAGAATCCACTGTACTTGAAGGATTACTGATTCATGACCACTGTCAACTAGTATGGCCTTGTTAAAAGCATACAGAAAGGAAAAAAAACTTACCATTGATGCCCTGA
>Ga0224511_10002952_pt1 | contig 11897 bp, 7 predicted proteins | sample SF_May12_sed_USG_2_FD_169988 | JGI IMG/M metagenome (GOLD analysis project Ga0224511, IMG submission 169988) | Sediment microbial communities from San Francisco Bay, California, United States - SF_May12_sed_USGS_8_1 | ecosystem: Environmental > Aquatic > Marine > Sediment | place: USA... | reverse complement strand
TATCAAATTTAAACTAAAAGCATCAAAACACATGTTCTGGTGAACCACGGACACAAAGTGTCCCCCAATCAAATATTCACCCATATATAGGCTACTGAACTTGTCGATGTAATTTGACAATCATCTTCAACTTTATACTGCCAAAGATCAGTACTAATTACATAAGGCAGACGCAAGTCCTGAACATTGACATTTAAAAACTAATAATTTACTTATGGAATTTTTATAATTTAACATAAGTAACTAAACTAAAATATCAATTAATAGGCCTAGAACTTGTTTAGGCTACTTACAAATGCAGGTATAGTTTCGGCATCCTTAACCTCAGTATAGCCGCGGAAAGAATGAGTTCATGTGGTGTTTTGTTTTTGAGTGGGGAATAGGGAATTTGTTGTTTCATGTAGTTGTAAGATGACTTTGATCGACATTGACCTGTCTGCAGGCTTAAAAAATCCACTTGTTCCTGGCATTTGCGAGTAAACTCCCAGGTCAGGCGAGTAGATTTTTTGCATCACTGGCCCGGCCTGGCGAGTGTTTTCCTCCTGGTTCGAAATGGTTATCCTGTTCCAAAAGTCTGACACTAGTTTCTGAAAGCAATATAATTTGCCTAACTATAACAAACTTTTACTCAAAGAAACACGTAAGCCGATAAGCATGTTTACATATGTTCAATGACATCTTCCGGTACTGTATAAATCAATGTTGAATTCGTTTGGTTGTGATCGATTTGAATATAAGACGCTCAAATAAATTGAATCGATTAATACAATAGGTTACATACTACCATTGTTTGGCCCTTATTTGTTTATATTAAAATGGTTATGTTTAAAGCTAAAATAGAGCATTTCGAGTGATTCAATAGTATGAACACCACATATATTCGGAAAGTTCACACCAAGAGCAATCATTTAACAAAAAATGTAATGTAATTATTAGTGAAATAACTAACCTCTGCCCACAAACTACCAAATAAACGTTACAGTTGACTGAATCATGTTTGTGTTATACTGTTTAATAATAAGTTGGAGGCAAAAAATAAATAAATAGTTTGAAGCAAGAAACAAACAGGCATTGGGTAGCTTAATTAGAAATTATGTATAAACAATTTCTATGTATGAAGAAGAAGGCCGAGTGGAATATGTTGAAGGGCCTGTAGATTTTCATGGCCACTGGCCCTGCAGAATTTAATTTGGTTAAATAACTTATATTTGAAATAAAAGACACACTTTTTAAGCTCTAATTTTTGTTAGTTTAATGAAACTTTAACCATTTGCATTTATTATAATAAATACTTTATGTATTTTAATACATTTTATTATAATTTGTTTTATTATCAAAATACATTGACAATGCCTAATCCAAATGCAGAATTTACACGGCGTCTTTACAACGTTCATGTGGCGCGCCTACAACCCGCCCATGGCGCTCTAGAAGACCCCACAGCGTTGCAACAGCATGCTGTCTAACACTCGGTGCAAATGCCAAGCTGCGGCCTTTGTTTTGAGCATTCTCAAAATAAACGCCGCCCAATAGTGTTCTAGGCGATTGCACAGCGTTACTGGCGTTTGCACAGCGCGCACCTTGGCAATCTACATTTTTTAAACGCTGTAGGAACGATGTAAGGACGGCACTCTAGTGTGACAGGGGTTTAACAAACGAAGGTCTCAAATGTATGAGAAGCTCCTTGACATTTGTCAGACATATGACACAAAAAAGCTTAAAATATCAAATTTGCCAGTCACAGCATGCACCCACGGTTCTCGCGGTATTTATACAACTTTCCCACACCGTCCTTACAGCGCCCATGGCGCTACTACACTCATGAAGCATTTATACAACAATCCCACAACGTCCTTACAGCGTTCATGACGCTACTACACTTACAGCATTTCTACATTATTCCCGCAACGTCCTAACAGCGCCTATGACGCCACTACACTCACAGCATTTATACAACATTCCCGCAACGTCCTAACAGCGCCCATGACGCTACTACACTCACAGCATTTATACAACATCCCCACAACGTATTTACAGCGCCCATGACGCTACTACACTCACGGCATTTATACAACATTCCCACAACGTCCTAACAGCGCCCATGACGCCACTACACTCACAGCATTTATACAACATTCCCGCAACGTCCTAACAGCGCCCATGACGCCACTACACTCACAGCATTTATACAACATTCCCGCAACGTCCTAACAGCGCCCATGACGCTACTACACTCACAGCATTTATACAACATCCCCACAACGTCTTTACAGCGCCCATGACGCTACTACACTCACGGCATTTATGCAACATTCCCACAACGTCCTTACAGCGTCCATGACGCTACTACACTTACAGCATTTCTACATTATTCCCGCAACGTCCTAACAGCGCCCATGACGCTACTACACTCACAGCATTTATACAACATTCTCACAACGTCCTTACAGCGCCCATGACGCTACTACGCTGCGCAAACATGTGCTGCAGTGCATTTTTGGTGCGCATACATTGTCCTCAAAGCGCTCATAGTGCTTTTTATCTCTTCAAAGAGAGTCCATGTTATAAACATTTTATCACATAATCATTAAACAAGGTATACATATACATGTATAACTATGCGAAAAAGAAAGTAGTGTACTACTGGAGTATTATTTAACATTAAAACAATGACCTTATTCTTAAATTCCAACCTATATGCAATGAGTAAAAGCAAAATTAAGGCATGACAGTAATAATAAAATGATGTTAGCCTTTAATAATATTTTGATAATTATATCAATCTTTAACGAAAGCAAATATAAAAAAAATCTTGTCTGAAACAACAAGGTCTAGAGCTTTAGTGTTTGGTATAAAACAAGTAAATGCTTATTCTTGGCAGAAAACATGATGTATCACAAGAACAATCGCTGAGACACAGTGAACCAACACGATCACAGATGTCAGGACATGATGGATCACAAGAACAATCGCCGAGACACAGTGAACACACACAATCACAGATGTCGGGACATGATGGATCAAAAGAACAATCACTGAGACACAGTGAATCAACAAAATCACAAACACCCGGAAATATTGATCCGCAAGAACAGTCATCGAGACACAGTGAATCAACAAAATCACAAACACCAGGAAATGACGATTCGCTAGAACAATCATTGAGACAAAGTGAACCGACAAGATCACAAACAACCGGACATGTTGATTTGTCAAAGAAATCAGTGAGACACAGTGATCCAACAATATCACAAGCTTCAAAGCATGCAGAACACTGTGGACATCAACAAAGGCCTTCAACATCTTCAAATCCTCCACAAACGCCCCAATGCGGTATGGCTGGGCTACCATCTACGTCACGTTATGACAGATCCCAAGCTGCACATTTATCACACATGGCTGAGGACCGCTCTTCTAGAAAACGTAGAATCAGTGATGATGACCACAATGCACCTGCCGTCCCTAGAAAAAGAGGTAAAAGTATTGCAATGCAATTAAACTAAACTCAGCATCAACTATATATGCATATAGTTAATTCAGTGAAGTATTAAATATGTATCTATTATTTATCACGGCTGTTAGTATTGAGCATCACCAACTTATTGTCCATATGTACATTTTGGTGATGGTAAATAGAAACAAAACTCGAATCAGGAAAGTTGTTAGTTGTTAATGATATAATAATTTATAGGAAAATCAGAAAATGTGAAATATTTGGCACCTATTTTACCATAAAGTGAAATTCCACATATAATAACATATGTGCATATCTCTTCTTCAGAACATTATGGCAGCGTATGGTATGTAGCGTATAATGATGTTTAGGGGCCATATAATACAGAACATAATTACAGTGTATGGTATGGAGTGTATTATTGCTGTATAGTGGCCATTGTATACAGAACAAAATTACAGTGTATGGTATAGAGCCATTATTGCTGTATAAATGTAGTAGCCATCTTATACAAAACATAATTACAGTGTATGGTATGTAGCGTATTATTGTTTATACAAAACATTAGGGTAGTGTACGATATGATGTGTGTTATTGCAGTCACCACACCAGGGGACGTTGGACGTGAGAAAGACGTAGCTCACCTGAGGATTCGCGAACAAGCCGAACACGTGAAGGAAGAACTTGCTGGGGTGGCAGGTAATCTGATCTTTACTTTAACACTTTCTGTGTAGGATGCCCTCAACGCCTCCCTGAGTCATTTGGTTGTTGAATATCGAACTGTTCTTTCATTGAAATGACACCGAAGCCAAACATTTTTAGCTCACCTGAGCTCTAAGGGCTCAAGCTATTGTGACCAGCCTTTGTTCGTCGTCGTCCGTCGTGCGTCGTCCAATGTCCGTCTTCCGTAAACTTTTATACATAAACATCTTCTCCTCTGAAACCGCTCATTGGATTTTGACCACACTTTACAGGAATTATCCCTGGGTGGTCCCCTACCAAAGTTGTTCAAATGGTTCTGACTGGTTGCATACGTAGGTCAAGGAGTCAAAAATAGGTTTTCAAAATGCAACATTCAAAAGTCTTCTTCTCTGAAACTACAAGTCCCAAGGCTTTCATATTTGGTATATAGCATCCATCGAGAAGTCCTCTACCAAAGTTGTTCAAATTATGCCCCTGGAGTCAAAATTGACCCCGCCCCAGGGTCACAATTTTACATTAAATTATACAAGAAAAAGTTCAAAGGAGATCTACTCTTGAACCGCTAATGGGAATTTGACCAAACATGACAGGAATGGTCACTGGGTACCAAAATTGTTCAAATTGTTCTGATTGGTTGCAAAAGTAGGTCACGGGGTCAAAAAATAGGTTTTCAAAAGGCAATTTTCAAAAATCTTCTTCTCTCATAATACATGTCCTTAATTTATCAAATTGTTATTTCTATACCATAAAACATACAGTTGTATGAATACAAATACCTCATAGCAGACATAATAACATTTATTTTGATACATAGAACTTGCATATACAAGATACATGAATGACGTATAAACCAGTTTACAACATCACCTCATTTACAACATATGCTCAACATGACGTCCATTTTTTGCAATTACGACGTCAAGTCTACGTTTGAAATTGTCAATCACACGGCGACATGTTTCTGGTGTAATTTTGCCCATTTCTTGTTTTATTGCACGTTTGGGTTCATCTGTAGACTGGGGCGAGGGTGTGTACACTCGCTCTTTTAGGTGTCCCCACAGGAAAAAGTCCAGAGGGTTGAGAGCGGGGGAGTGTGGTGGCCACTCATTTGCTGTGCGATACGAGATGAATCTGTCTCCGAATGTTGAATTCAACCACTGATTAACATCTCCTGCTGTGTGTGGTGTTGCACCGTCTTGCTGAAACCACACTCGGTCCATATCGAACATTTTCCTCTTCAAAGTTGGCAAAAATCCTTTTTTAAGTAAAGTCAGTTAGCGATCCTTGTTGACTGTTGTAACATGACCATCATCACCTTCAAAGAAGAATGGCCCAATTACACCGTGTACGCTTAGAGCTGCCCAAGCGGTCACCTTTTCCCCGTGCAGAGGTTTCTCAATGTAGGATTCAGGCCTCTCGGTGCCCCAAAATCTGCAATTCTGTTTATTGACCACAGCATTCAAATAAAAATGAGCTTCGTCTGAAAACCACAGCTCATTAACAATGGTAGTGTGGGAGTTCATCCAATGGGCGAATGCAAGTCTGCTTGAAATGCCATTTTCTTTAAGATGTTGCATGATAGATATCTTGTATGGAGTCAGGTGTAAATCATATTTCAGCATCCTGTAGACACTTGACATACTTGCCGAGTTGGTAATGTCACCAAGAACTCTTCTTACAGACCTTTGTGGTGTATCGCTTATTGCTGTTTTCACTTCTTCAATGGCGTCATCTGTTCTGGCTTTTCGTGGTCGAACCGGGTTGCTGTGCCGTCTGTCCTCAACTGATCCTGATTCTTCAAATCGTTTAACTAGTCGCTGTAATGCTTTTGTATTAAGTTTATCAAGCTCTGGAAATGTTCTTTTCATCGTGTTTACTACTTTCATAAGCGATTTAGTTTGATAATATAATTTAACAATTTCACAGTTGTGTGCTTTTGATTGTGCCATGACTGAAACAGTGTGGCAGGAAATGACGTCATTTATGACGTCGTGACGTAAACATTTTCCCGTACTTTCCCAGGCACTTGCAAAAATAACTCGAAGCATCAGAAAATCGACTCATCCTAAAATGGTTGTCTGCATGTTATTGAAATATAATAAAATTATGCTGTAAGAAACGCGGTACGTGTATGCGGTCACATTACACCATACTAAATTACGCCTCTATCTTTACTGCCGTAATGTTAATATTGAATTGAAGAAATAAAAAATAATGTTTTGTTATTTATTTATTGTTTTATATATTATATTTTATTAAATATATATGTACATAAAATCATTAACATACATAGCAAATAACATAAGATATACATGTACTTTCTCTGAGACCACATCATGTTTTCATACAGATACTAATCAATGGCAACAATAACGCGATAATTAGCCGTTGACAAGTTTGCGCACGCTTTACACAAGCCGTGATTGACCACTTATTGTTGAGTGACACACGCTACTTAGACTGCCTTTCGCACCTCCGCGAAGGAGAGCCGCGAAATTAACTTCGAGCCATACATGTATCAATCTTAACGTGCAGAATTTAATAGTGGTATTGGAACCGGGAAATGACATCGAGTGACTGAAAATCAGTGCATCGTGGTTAGTAAACTGAAGAAAGGGAAGCCCTCAGGAAACAAGGCCTGAATGAAGGCCTGAATGAGAAAACAGCAGCCTCGGTTTTATTGAAGCTGTTAATCAGTGGTAATGTAAGATGCCACACCACTGACGCCCCCTAGCGCATGAGCGGAACTCCATTTTCAAATGTAAACATACATACAGTCAATAATCCCTGAAGACCAGAAAATATGACTACACAATGATGAAGTACGGGGCGACATTTTACAGCCGCCACACAGGCACTTAACACCAGCTGTAGTAAGTTATATTAAAACTCCGCGTACGAAAAATGGAAGTTTTATTTAATGCTGTTTATTATACATTTTAATGTGTGTTTTTAATTGTTATTCTTAATTTTTGAACATGTTAAAGAACTCTTATTGGTGATCTTTATTTGTTTTCTTTACTTTAATTGAGAACTATTTGACGTGGGAATCCTCGTTTACCTGGTGGTTAGTTGGTTGAATGGTTTGGGGCTCCCAACGGAGAAATAATAAAGTCCGAAATTATGGAGACTATTTTAATTCATTTTAAGCATAAAATAAAAAGAAAATGTGTTAGTTTTTGGTAGGATACCGATTTTTGGCTCACGAGTGATCATAGAAAATCATATTTTCACGAGTGGCACAACCAACAAATATCCTCTATTTAATACAACATAGGCACAAAGTGAAACTAAATCCCCTACATACCTTGTATTGTTTTTCAAGTGGTTACCCAAAAACAGTTTACAGACATATTTTTTGTTAGACCCTACTGTTCTGAATAGTTTTAGGCAAATATACTGAACAAAAAAAGAAATTTTCGCAAAGTATGAGCCAGTTGTTGAAGGGTACCACTTAGATGTACACACATATATACATGTAGTAGCTTGTAAAACTCGTATTGTTTGCAAAATCGGTCAGCTAATCCCCATATAAAAGCCCGATACGTTTATTCAACGTAAAAATCGAGATTCACGTGCGTGTAAGGGATGGGCATATCCGCTCCGCGTGGTGCATATTTGTCTTTTCCAATTATTGCTAAAGTCGTAAAGCTGTAGAAAAAAGTCAAAAAACGTTTTATTTGAAGTTTTATAACGAAATTTCAATGCCAAGAATTCCCGAAAATTTACGTGAGAGGGTATGGTTGAAGCTGGGTGCACAACTGCGGAGGTTGCAGCTCGTGCTGGTGCATCCGTGCAACCAATCCGAAGCCTTCGGCGGCGATTTGCACAGACCGGTAGTTCAAGGGACTTTCCGCGGAGCGGTAGACCGCGCGTTACGTCTCGAGTCCAAGACCGCTATATCTTTAACCAGCACCTGCGCGATCGCTTTCGAACAGCAACAGCTACTGCTGCTGTTACCCCGGTAGTCACAACAACCGTATTTCCGCCCAGACAGTAAGGAATCGCCTAGCTGAGAGCGCTTTGCACGGACGTCGTCCGTACGTCGGTTCGGTTTTGTCGTGTCGCCATCGCAATAATAGAGAGCAATGGGCACTTAGACACATAAACTGGACAAGGCAGCGTTGGCGGACAATTATTTTTACTGATGAGTCAAGGTTTGTATTGTGTCGAGCTGATGGCCGTGTACGGTTATACCGACGCAGTAATGAACGTTATGACGACTGCTGCGTACTGGGATCAGTTATGGTATGGGGCGGTATTGCCTACGGATATCGAACCCCGCTCGTCGTTTTTCATGGCAATTTAAATGCCCAAAAACACAGGGACGACATTTTAGGCCCTCATGTTGTCCCTTTGCTTCAGACTCATAACGTAATAACGACGTTACAGCAGGATAATGCCACATCCCATGTTGCTCGTGTCATTTTAGAGTATTTACAAAATCATAACGTTGATTTCATCGACGACTGGCCCTCAAAAAGTCCAGATTTAAACCCGATTGAACATCTTTGGGATAATCTGGATAGACGCGTACGTCGACGTCCGAACCCTCCAAACAATGTCAATGAACTTCGAGCAGCATTGCTTGAAGAATGGAATAATATTCCACAGGCTGACATTAACAAACTTGTGCTCTCAATGCGACGTCGCTGTCAGGCAGTCAGCATCGCATACGGCGGCCACACACTCTACTGATTGTAATCTTTAGAAACGACCCCTATCTTATTTTGAATTAAAATTCAACATTCAATCTTATCCTAGCCTCAAAAATGGCGATATAAACAGACTCACAATACATTATTTTACAAAAATGTAAGCTATCAGCCAAAAGGATTCAAAATTGTACGAACAAATCTACATTCAAACTTGCCGAAAGTTTCTTTTTTGTTTCAGTATATATACTCTTAGTATGTGTTTCAGGTAACAAGACTCAACCCTGAAAAATCAGCATTCTAATGTGTTTGGGCTTTAAGAGTAATGCTTTAAAATTCAGCAACTGATTTTTCTAACACTCACTACAAAAAATAACTTAAACAAAAAAAATTCAAACAACCAGTATTTGACAATTTTTTGAGTATTGAAAGAGGTGCTTTAACCGGTTGAAACCGCAGGTTAAAACCAGAGGAGTCAATTTGCGCCAACCCCGTCTTCTTAGCATCTTAGCACAAAGGCTGTTTTCTTTCTTCAACAAGCTAAAAAAAGTTCAAAAGATATTTAAACTTTCGTGTTAAAATGAAAACAAAGTAAATCAATTAAATTCTCATTAAATATTTTAAAATACATTGTAACAAGATACAGTTTTAAGATTTTATACAATTATGTAATTTTGCAATACTGCATTAAGCAAGTGAAGATATTTCAGCTGAATAGATTTAAAACAAAATAATTACTTTGTGTCTAATATAAGCAGCAGCTGCAGAAGTAGCAGTGGAAGTACTAGTTGTTGTAATTGCTGTTTTTTAATTTTACACCAAACTTCTAAAAAATTAAATGCTAAATAATATAATTTTATAATTACATAATGAAGAACCCATTTTAAATTAAAATGTTTACAGTTTTAATAAAGAATAAGAGAAATTACATGTGTTTTTAATTTATACCATGTAAATAACAATCATGCTATCAATACAGATCAAGGTTATTTTCCAAAGCCTTGGTAAAGCCTCGTTCACACTGTCCCGGTGTATGCTATGGTGCGTCCCGACAGTTTGCAGCCGTCGGACCGGGGCAAATCGGGATAAATTTTGAGTGTGTTCACATAATCCGGATAGTGTTACAGGCCAGACCCGGTTAGGGGCAAAAACTGATCACGGTATGTCCCGGTAATGCTACAATGCATTACCAGTGTAGCCTCGGAGGCACTACGGTGTGTCCCGGTGCATCCCGATACGCCCCGATACACTACAGTTCTGCCCCAGAGCCCCGGTGTCACTACGGAGGGTCACAGAAGTAGGACGGCAAAGCCCCGGTGTTTCACACTAGCATACGAATATCAATGTTTTTTGTGAAACTTTTTACAGAAATGTCCTTTGCAAAGTACAAAACCCAAATTTACATAGTAAAGCAAAAAGGAACAGCAATGTAAGTGGAAGAGAAGATTTATTGCATAAGCAAGAAACATTACCTCCATATTCCTACCTTACTCTTAAAAAGAAATTACTAGGAATAATACAAATAACCTGAGTAAAACTTAAACAAGCATGGATTAAATACTGTTTCTGTATTTCAATTAGGGTCCACTGGCTTGTTTGGTAGTTAGTCATACTGTAGCTCCACCGTAACTTTACCAGCATTCACTGGCTGCCATCGTTACAAACCGTAGTTCGACAGGCAAGAGTCGGGGCTACGCTGGCTCTCCTCCATGACACAACGTGGCTAAGCGGGGAGTCACCGTAACTCCACCGCGGACACAGCTCATGCCGGTTTGCTACGGTGTAGCCCGTGGTCATACGGTGGAGATACTGATATGGAGACGTGGAATAGCGACTTAAGGCCTATTACTGCAGATAAATAATCATTTACAATATCACTTACCATGACTTTTTAATTCCGTGTCTCCAGTGCAGGGCATACAGTAGGTATGAATTACACTTGGGCATTTAATATAAGCCATTGGGCAAGTCATAACAACTATAAGTGTATACATTCTAAAACTCGTTCAAACAACTCTTCATTTCTTCTCAGATACCGTCATTCAAATCCTAAATGTGCTTAAAATGTTGTTTTAACTTTGTTTACACACCAGTTTTGACGCATGCTGGAAGAACGCGATTTTTAATTCAATTTCCATTTGAAACATTTTATCTGATCCAGTACTTACTTTAAGAGAAAGATTTTAATAATCCAGCATTAGTATTGACTACGTGCAACTATTTAACACATTTTATTCCAAAAATTCTGATTAATGTGCGCCTAAAGAGTAAAGATTTGTTCTGATCCACACAAGTTCGTGATTCAGTTTTGTCTCCTAAAAAGCGCAAAGTGTTAAAATTGAAAATCATTTCACACAGTGTTTTCCCTTTACATATCTACACTCAGTTGAAAAGCTTTAAAGAGATAAGCTTTTATGAGAAACCAAAACTTTTTTAGGCTTTTCGCATTTTCTGCGAGCCGCCATTACAATGTAGTTTCTGTATTCTTCCGCGCTGTGGTTAGTATTCAATAAACATTTTGTGAAATGACGTCCTACGTTTTCAACTTTATCCCAGTGAGCGGAATTTAAAGTGAAAATCTTTGCTAATGATCTTCTAAATAAACTGCTAGTTGGAAAAAGACTCGAATTAAGATGGAAACCGACGAACACGTCTGGAAATAACGTCATTGTTTTTAGATTTACTTTTGTCGGCATGTGCAAATTGGCATGAATATTTTCACAGAAAACACCGAGTTGAACCAAACAAAAATCCTTTGATCTTTTTGAGTCCGGCTCATGTTAGATTCTAACAGACAGCTGGGAAAAAGACGACCAAAATTTTTCAGCTCTATCCCCTGGCAAATGTTGTCAGCTCGTCTAAAAAGCTTGTACGTACGTTTCGCCGTAACTAGGCTCTAGTATATATACGGCCGATATTAAAGAGTTGAGTGAAACTCTTTCCATGGTTATTGTTTTGTTACCAAGTAAGTTGCCCAGATTTCAAGGAACACCGTTTTCAGCCTGGTATATTCTTGAGAGATAAAATATCAAATGATATTGCTAACCAACAGGCCTTTTTTGGCTATTGAAATATTCTGCATTGGT
>Ga0224511_10002951_pt1 | contig 11899 bp, 10 predicted proteins | sample SF_May12_sed_USG_2_FD_169988 | JGI IMG/M metagenome (GOLD analysis project Ga0224511, IMG submission 169988) | Sediment microbial communities from San Francisco Bay, California, United States - SF_May12_sed_USGS_8_1 | ecosystem: Environmental > Aquatic > Marine > Sediment | place: USA... | reverse complement strand
TATCCACCTCAAAATTATAAACCGTCTCATCCCGCTTGAGAACCTCGATTTCCGCAATCCGGAGCGGCCTCACGCGTCCCTGCGTATCCCCGAGCGCCTCCGGCGGCGCGTTCCCCGCCGCCACCATCGCGAGCGTGTCCCGCTTCACTCGATTCGATGACTCAATGGACCGGGAAGTATATGAGCGATCCCCGACTTTGAGATCTTTCGCCATCACCCAGCCCCGGCCGTCTATGTAGAAGGGGTGGGACCAGGTGGTTTCGACAGTCGTACCGTCCTCGTAGGTGAGTTTCCAGATGCGGTCGGCCTTGCGGATGAAGGTCTGCCTGACCGGCTGGTATCCGAGCTCGCCGGTCTTCTCATTCCACGCAAGGAAGAGACCAAGCGAATGTTCCCGAATAATCCGCGATTCGCTCGCGTATTTCCGCGAGAATCGAACGATTCGCCGGACGCGGTTCCATGGACCGAAAAAATTCCCCGGGAGCGTTTTTTGAAAAATAACCGGCCTGTTGAGCCCGTGCCCGGAGCGCTTAAAGAACTGTAATAAGGAAATATTCCGGTTTGAGCCTCCCGAAAGCAAGAGGTTTTTAATCGCGGAAACTCAAAGATCGCGCGGATTTCATCCGGAAAAATACGTATTTCTCTCCCTCGAAGGCGGCTGAAAAAGGAAGAGAAAAACCGGCCGACGGGCCCGAAAACCCGCCGGCTTTAAACCTCACGAGGCGAAATGACGGCGATATCTCCGACGGAGCCTCCGCAAACGCTCGCCGCAGCGCATGATTCCGGCCTGATTTTTCAGCCGGAGCTGCTCGCGAAATTCATCCAGAATCTTCCTGTGAATTTTTCCGTATGTCTCTTTTTTCATAAAGCTCTCCTCCTCCGGAACGGGGTTGAAATCCCTCCGGGAGCCCCGTTTCGGAGGAGGAGGGCGACGGAAAACGAATCAAACCGGAAAAGAAAGGGGTTAGTCTGAAAGTAACGAAACGGAAAGAAAGAAGCTCTTCGAGTCGGACGACGAAGCGTCAAGGACCGCGGAGGCCCTTCGGCGACTTCGCGAAGAGAAGCGGAGCGCAAGGCGGCGTAGAGGCCGGAGACGGGCCGCTGTTTCTCATACTTTGAAAACCGCCCGGCCGTCGGGCGCATTCCCGGCCGCGCGACGGGCGCGATTCTTGCGGGCGCGTCGCTTCCGGCGTAACGGTCGCATACTCAATCCGCCGGAAGCGACGCGCTGCAAGAGGTCCTCCCCCTGAAGAGCCTCCCAGCGAAGAGCGTTCCGGTTCAGGAAACCCTCTCACGCGAAAACGTTCCTTCCGGAACGCAAGGCTCTATTCCGCCAGGAGGGGGTTTGCGGAGGGGGTAGGGAGGCGGCCAGGGGGAGGACCGCCGAAGCGTGACCGGCGCGCGGCGGTTCGCCGCTTCAAACGCGGAACGGCAGAAACCTCACGCGTTCACGTTCCGACGCGCAGCCGGGCGGTTTGTATTTCCGGGACGGAAGTCAGCCGCGGTTCTTCCAGTATCCTTTTTCGCGGCTGTGATGCGCCATGGCGACTACGTAGATCTTTTCGCCGTCATAAGAATAAACGATGCCGTACGGCAACGTCCTGAAATGAAACACGCGAAAAAGCGCGTCATCTTCCGCGGGAGAGCCCATTTCCGGAAATTCCCGGATCCTCTGCAACGCGGCCTCAAATTCCTCAATACATTTCAGCCCTGTTTTCCGGGAGAACTCCGCGTGACGGCGTACCGCGTCGTAATACTCATCCTCCGCGTCAGGGTGAATATCATACGGTTTCATTCAGGAGAGACCTGGCTCTGGCAAGCATTTGATCCCCGTCGACCCCGCGGACTTTCCCTTCCTTCATTTCACGGAGACGGCGACGACAGGTATCCAGCAATTCCGGATCGATTTTCACGCCTCCGGCGTCCCCTTCAAGCAGACGGCCGGCAAGTTCAATCTGATCTTCTCTTGTCAATTTGCGCGCTTCAGCCTCGACTTCTTTCAGAGTCATAGCCATGTTAAAAACCTCCCTTCCAGAATGCCCCATGAAATCCCGAATGTCCACCGAAAAATACCGTCATTCAACTCCCCCCAGTTTCCCGATTTCCCGCTCTATGCGTTTCTCGAATTTCCGCAGATCAGCCAGTTCCGCTTTCAACGTCCCGAACCGTTCCTCCTTTTTCTCACGCTTCGTCCGGACCCCCGCGAGCTGCTTCCTGAGAGAGGCGATTTTATTTTCCTCCGCGGGGGAAAGCTCGCGCTTTTCGGGTTTCTTTCCGCGTTCCCGAACTTTTCTCGCCGCCTGCTTGACGATCCGGGAAGTGAATTTTTCCGAATATCCCGTCACCTCTCCGGCCTGCTTGCGCAGTTCGGACTGGACGCGGCGTTCCTCGATTCTCTTCTCCCTGGCCTCTTCTCGCATTTCCGGAGTGATAGTACCCGAAGTACTTTCACTTTCCCCGGCCTCGTTTTCATAGGAATAGTTGGCGCGCAGATCCGCATACATCAGCGGATATTCCTCCGGCGGGAAAAGCAGCGTCATCAACTCCGGCGGCGGAACCCTGACCTGCTTTCTGTGCTTGTTGGTCGCGAATATGTGCTGACGAACCTCCGTTTCGTTTTTGAAATCGAGCTTGATGCACGGAACCTCCGCGAGCCCCAGTTCCCTGGCGGCGGAAAGCCTTTCATGCCCCGAGACCACGATTAATTTATCCTCGTAATGCCAGACCTGCAGCGGCTCGCGGATGCTGTTTTTCTTGATGTCCTCCTTGAAGCTCCTGCGCCGTTCGCCGTCCATCCGCCCCACGAGATCCCAGTTGTCCGGATGCTCGTGCAGTTCCGCAAGGGGTATCAGCTTCTGATGGGTGCCCGCAACCCAGCTCTCGTATTCGCTCTTCTCCTCCTCGTCGGACAGACGCCCCGTGAACTTCGTTTTCGCCATCAGAAAGCCTCCGGTATCTCGATCGTATCGAACGTTTCGCCCATGAAATCCGCGAACCTTTCGGTGAAGTCGACCTTGGCCTTCGCCCCGCGGTTGAGCTTTTCCCCGGTCCCCGTGTATCGCCTCACGAGACCCGATGAGGGAATCCATGAATCGAGCAGGCAGCCGGAAAACACCTGTTCGTAGTGACTCATGAGATCCCGGAAACGCGCGCCCGCCCGTCTCCCGTCGTGCTGGTTCAGCACGATCCTCCGCTCCGCCCCGGACACCTTCGCCGTTCGGATCAGCGTCCACTCCGCCTGCTCCAGATCCTCTATCGCGGGCAGGGCCGGGATGATCACAAGCCCCGACGCGTGAAGCGCCGACTGGATGAGCGCCGTCCAGTTCGGAGCGTTGTCGAGCAAACAGCAGTCGTATTCGTCAAGCACGTGCTCCAGCGCGTCTTTCACCGAATACACCGGAAGATTCGACTGAATCTCCGAAAGATCATACGAACCCGGCAGAAGATGCAGATTTTCGTCGATTTCGACGCGCGCCTCGTATATCGCGTCCCGGTTCATCAGCGTCGTGAACGCGTTTTTCCCGCGCGCGGACGCGACGTCCAGACCCTCAAGTCGCGTGAAATGATTCGTGAGCGTGCGCTGCGGATCCAGATCGGCGACAAGCGCCCTCCGGCCCGTTTTCGCAAGATACCTCGCCGCCATCAGGCAGAGCGAGCTTTTCCCCACGCCCCCCTTGCGGTTGTAGAAGCTGATTGTTTTCATCGTTTTCCTCCGTTAAAATCAACTTTCCCTCTGAAGCCCCGGAGACGCATCTATCCCCCGGATTTTCGTTCTCTGTTTTTTTTCGCGAGAATCGCCCCGCCGGACGCCGCGACGGGCGGCTGAAAAAGAAACCTCAGTCCGGACGCTTCTCGCCCGGTCCGAGTCTTTTCGCCGGATGCGTTCTCTCGTGCACTTCCTTGAGCCTGCGGATGCTCACGTGCGTGTAGATCTGCGTCGACTGCAGACTCGTATGGCCCAGCATCGCCTGCACCTGACGCACGTCGGCCCCGTTCTCCAGCATGAGCGTCGCCGTTGTATGACGGAACATGTGCGAGGAGCCCTCCTTCTCGATGCCCGCCATTCGACGGTATTTCGTCACCGTTGAACTCACGCTGTATGGAAGAAGAGGCGTTCCGCGATACGTGAGAAAAAGATTCCCCGCGTCATCGCGCTTCAAACTCCGGAGCGAAGGACGCGAATCCTCCAGATACCTGAAGACCCAGGAAAGCGCGCGCTCCCCCGCCGGTATGACGCGATCCCGGCCTCCCTTTCCCCGGCGAATGAACGCCGTCCCCGCCCGGAAGTCGACGTCCCCGAGAAGAAGATTGCACAGCTCAGAACGCCTGATGCCCGTCGAATACAGGAATTCCATCATCGCACGGTCCCGGAGGCCCACCGGATCCAGAACGTCAGGCATGGCGAGAATCCTCTCCGCCTCCCGCGCCGATAGATAATTTCCGGGAAGCTCGAAACCCTTCTTCGGAAGCTCCACCTCAAGCGCCGGATTGAAAAGAACCTTCCCCGTTTTGACGAGCCTCCGGAAAAATTCGCGCACCGCGATGAGCTCGTTGCATTGCGTCTTTGGACGGAGCGGTTTTCCGCTCCTGCGGCTGATGCGTCGGGAAAGATGACTCCGGTATCTCTCCACGAGCGACACGTCCGCCTCCCGGGGAAAATACGTCCCGCGTTCCTCGCACCACTCGATGAAGTTCAGAAGACTCCACGCACGGCCCTCCACCGTACGCTCCGAATACCCCCGATCCCGCATCCACTCCAGAAATTCGCCGAGAAGCCGTCTCATGCTCCCGGGTTCCCCCCGGCCGGTCTCTTCCCGCAGCGTTCCCTCGCTCAAAGGCATAATTCTCCCTCCCTGTGAAAAAAAAATTCAGGCATTGAGGACATGAGGATCGCGATTTTCCCTTAATATGCGTTTTTCGCTTTCGCGCGATGAAATTCCCGTATATCGCGGCGAACCTGCGAACGGACCGGGAATTTCGCGATCCGGGATTTCCGACAACCCTCCGACTTCAGGGCGACTTTGGGGCGACTTTTCCCGTTTCACCCCCGACTTTCTGGGTAAAACCCCCGACTTCTAGTTGAAAAAATTCAACAATTCGCGCTCGAAAGCGGCCTCGGCGGAGGCGTCGGGACTCCTGAGGCCGAGAATGAACGACTCTCCGGACTTCCCTTCGCCGTTATAAAGAAGTTCGTATTCGATAAGACGACCCTGAACTCCTCCGCCGCCGTGCGTGAGGAGATACTCGAGATCCTCAAGCCTTTTAATGTGAAGCTTGAGCTGGGTATCCTTCCAGCCCGTATATTCCCGCACCGCGCGACGCGTAAAGCGAAAATCGCGGGATTCGATTCCCAGCCTGTCGCATTCGGAGGCGACCATCTCCTCGATCTTTTCCAGAAGCCTCCGCGTCTGCGGCGCGAGCTCATCGAGCGATATCCCGAAGGCCCGTCCGGACAGAAACCTGGCCAGATACGCGTCCTCCGGCGTCGCCTCCGCGTAATCGAAGCTTTCGCCCGTCGCGTCCGTCTTCGAGCGGATCTCCCTTTGATGCTGGTTCAGAAGCGCGATCGAACGTATCAGCGTCAGAAACTTCTCGTGGTCCCGACGCGTTCGTATGCGCGCGTCCGGAAATTCGATCCGGTCCGCGTAGGGTATCGACACCTCAAGAGGACGGAGAATCCGCTGGAAATCGCGGTGCAGTTCCGTTTTGCTTTCGCTCGTCCTCCGCTTCACGATCCCCTCGATGGTCGCCGCCTCCCGCTGCAGCTTCTGGATCAATCGCGTCTGCTCGCGCTCCTCGTTCACCGTGAGTATCAGGCTCCGGTTCTGCAGTTCCTCGTCGATCTCCGCCCCCGTCGACGTTATGAATATCGTCACCGGTCCCTCCACCTCGAATTCCCGCGCGTCCGGAAGGCCCGTCGTCTGGTCCTTCACCGTCGTTATGATCGAAATGCGTCCCTCGCTCTGCAGGAGCTTTATGGCATACAGGGCCCGCTCCGCTCCCTCGTCCTCCGCTATCGCGAGTATCTTCCGCTTCAGGTTCTTCGACTGCATGTAGTACAGGCTCTGGCCCGTCATGAAGGTGTATTTCACAAGATCCTCATCCGGCGCGAATTTCAATACCGCCTCCATGAGAGTGCTTTTTCCCGCCGAGGACGAACTCTGTATGATCACCGCCAGGGGATTCTTCGTTTTGCGCGATATCGACGCGAGATACGCCGTGAGAAAATTCACCCGCTCCCCCGCGAGCCCCGCTTCCTCCGCGTCGAGCACGATTCGCTTCCACAGTTCGGGACTGCGCGCGTATGCAAGAGCCGCTTCCTTTCTCTCCGGAGGCGGTTCGATTTCCTCCTCTTTCTTCAGTTTCGCGTTCATCTTCTCGCGGAGCAGCTTCTCCAGTTCGTTCAGAACCTTTCCCGCGTCGTATTTGATAAGTTCCTCGTCCGCGCCGAGTTCCTCCGCCGCCCGGCGGATGAAGGCGTCGCGCTTTTTCACGTCGTATAAATCCAGCGTCTCCACGTGAAAATCGTCCCCCCGGCCGACCCGGATGTTGATTTTGAGCACGTGCTCGGAGGCGTTCCGGAACAGCCCCCGTATCCGGTATTTCCTGTCCCCCCGGCGAATCGTCGCCTCATCGCCCGCGAGCTCGACCCGCGATTCGTTTCCCGGAGACGAATCGACCGGAGGAAAAGCGGCTGAAAAGGAAGCCATTTCAGCGCTTTCCGCACCCATGCTTTCCGACTTCACAAGCAGCTCCCGCAACTCCTCCCCGGCGTTCTCGCTCTTGCGCGCGAACTCCGCGGCGTCCATCCCCATCGGAAACTTCACGCGATTGCAGGCGATCCCCTTCCCGAGAAATCGTTCCGCGAGCCTCTCCGCCGACGCGTCCCCGGCCGAATCCCGGTCAAAGGCGATATAAATCCGCCTGACGTCGCGTCTTATGATCGCGTCAAAGAGTTCGTCGGAAAGACCGTTCGTTCCGCCCGAACACGTCGCGTTCAGAAGTCCGTGCGCGTGAAAGGCGAGCGCGTCCAGATGCGCCTCGCACAGGATGATTTCGCCCGCTTCAAGCGCCCGGCGATTGAATATCCCCCGACGCTTCCCCGGAAGAAACAGATGACGGTTGCGCCGATCGTTCGCCCGTCGCCCGTACATCCCGACGGGTATCCCGTTTTCGTCGTACTCCGGAAAAACAACGCAGCCCTGAAAGAATTCATAACCCGTCCGGCGAAGAAATCCGCATGACTCGAGAAACTCGCGCGTTCCCGCGTCTCCGGAAGCGGAACGGTCCGGAAGGGACCGGAGCAGCGTCCCGTCCGAATACCCGATCATCAGGTCGCGAAAACTCTCCCCGTTCGCGAATCCCCGATCGGACAGATAGCGGAGCGCCTGGGGCGAATTCTTCAACGATTCATGATAGCGAAGAACCAGAGCCTGGAGGATTTTCGCCTCCGCCGGACCGACCTCCGGCCTTTCTTCCTCTTCAATCTCTTTTCTTGAAGCGAGCGATTTCTGGGGAAGCAATCCCGCGCCCAGACTCTCCGCCGCCCGGCGAAAATCGACTTTATCGCGCCTCATCACCCACGCAATCGCGTCCCCGCCCGCGTCGCAGGCCCCCCGGCAGTTCCAGACCCGCTTCTCCGGGTTCACATACAGCGAAGGGGTCGTATCGTTATGAAACGGACACAGGCCCCGGAGTTCCTTTCCCGCGCGCTCGAGCTCCACGCCCGACTCCCGAACCAGGGCCTCAAGGTCCGTCTCGCGCTTGACGCGCTCTATCTCCGTTCTCGGGATTTCACTCATTTCGGGGGCTCCGGGTGGGGGAAATTTGGATGCGGTTCCCTCAACGTCTCATTGAAAGAATTCAAACATTCGCATGCCGTGAACACAAGATTATTATTTATGTATATGGCATTTAATGCAAGCTTTTTTGAGGTGATTTTTGAATATTTTTTGATTTTCTTTGGAAGTGGTATATGATCCAATGCTAAAATCTGATGTTTTCGGCATATACCGGGGTGCGAACATGAAATTGCAGGATAAAATCAAGCATTTACGCAAGAAAAAGGGGATTTCTCAGCAGGAACTCGCCGATCTGGCCTCAATCAACATCAGTTATGTAAGCCGTCTGGAGAACGGACATCACGAGCCTTCCATCGATCTGGTTAGGAATTTTATGAAAATCTTTGAGGTGAGCGCAGACTACCTCCTTGATGAGGAAGCCGAAAGCTACGAGATAAAAATTCAGGACAAAAATCTGGCAGAAAAAGTCAAACTTATCGACACCCTTGATGAAGACGAACGAAACGCATTATCAAAAATCATCGATTCAATGCTCACAAACCACAAAATGAGACAGATCCTGGGGCAGGGAACGGAACGCGCCGGAGCGGATCAAGAAGCATGCTGAAACCTCCCCGCCGTCGCATAACCTAACGCCCGCGGTTCGCTCCCCGCGGGACGCCCGTCAACAGCAGCTGAAAGAAAAAACCAACCCGCGTCCCGCGACTCGCTCTCCCAAAGCTCGCCTCCCGGATCCGGCGACCCAAAAAGGCATAAAAAAACCCCGGCTCGCCTTCGCGGGCGACGGGGTTATGACAACGGCGGGAGCAGAAAACGCTATTGCTCTACGCAATACAATTTGAATGTTTTATCGCAACTATCGTAAGCATTTCCGCACCAGTACCCAGGCTTTTTGCAGCTTGTCGAACTCGAATCCTGGGCGATTCCTCCGAATTCCAGATTGCTGGAACTGTTAAGGCCCTGGCAATGACTTATCGAACCGACATTGCCAATCCATACTGAACCGACGTTCGTCGCCGTAATGGGATTCGAAAAACGTCCTGGCTCATCAACGAAACCCGTATCCTGCAGACGATCCGACGCATAAGCCGAATTGACGATGACTGTGCCGTCCGGCCTGATGTACTGTATTCCCGCTTGAAATACCGGGGCTATCGTCGTTCCGTCCATCAGCCATGCCCGGTAGGTTCCTGTAGCAGGCTTTCCGGAGTCGCTCATGCATTTCGCATCACCGCCGCTCAAACCGCCAAGGTTGCCGTTGTAAACGCCGGTTGTTACGAAAATTCTGCACGGTGAACAGCGTATCGTAAAGGCATCGGTTGATGTGACGGTATTCCCGCCTACGGTAACCGAGATCGTTCCGCTGGTCGTTCCCGCCTGGACTTCTACCGTCATGTATGTTGATGCTGCGTACGTAACCACGGCTGCCGTTCCGTTGAATTCAACCGTATTGTCCGTTGCCGTACTTGAAAAATTCGTTCCGTTTATGGTTACGGTTGTTCCTGCCGGACCCTGGCTCGGGAAAAAACTTGTAATCGTGGGAGGATTTGTTCCGCCTCCGCCGCCTCCAGGAGGAGGAGTGTTTCCTCCTCCTCCGCCGGGGATGAGAAGAGCAAGGAGTCCAATACCGGAGTTATCCCCTCCCTCTTTTTGCTTGCATTCAGCGGCGGATATCGCAAGCGCCAGGAAGCAGGCAAGCATCGTCATTTTCTTTAGATTTTTTAGTTTCATGTTTCGGTTTCCTTCAATTTATTTATATGATTATTCGAAATCCGATATCGGCTCTGTCGAGCTTTTTTATTTCCCGCAAACAATTCATAAGCATATTTTTCCAAATTATAGCGCATATAATGGGTTATGCAACGGCGGGGGAATAAAGTCTGGTTCCTTATGGCTTTTCTTCTGGCAGCGGTTCTCGCACATATTCTAGCACTCTTTTTTCAACAGCACCGAATTCCTTATAGTTTATTCTTGCTTGATTAAGCGAAACAGTATTAGCACCTCCCGCATAATCAGGATCTCTCAATTGCACAGGGTCATCTTCCCAGAAACATACAGGGCAAATCACATACGTGCCATCTAGAGGCTCTGTAAAGGTTAGATATCCGCAAACAGGACATGGGTAACTTTCATCTGCGATCATTGTCTATTCCAATATTATAGTTGGGACTCACGCCCCTTGAGGTTCTCCGCGGGGAAATTCCGGATAAATCCAGGTTTTCGTATGATGTTCAAGAAGCTTCGCTTGAAAGGAGAGAGGAAAACGGGAAATTCGACTGTGAGTCGTGCTCTGTTGGGTGAAATGACGCGGGAAATCGAGAGTTTTTTGCGGAATACGGGGTCTTCCGCGGCTCCGCGACCTCCACGAAATTTCGTAATAAACTCGTATAAGGCTCTTGGGAGTAGCCTCGTGTTCTATTGGGTGAAAAGGAGCAGGAAAGCGATAGTATATGGAGGATTATGAGGTCTTTCGCGGCTCTGGAGCCTTACTGCGAAATTTCGTAATTAACTTGTATAAGGCCCATGGGAGTAGCATGGTCTGGAAGTACAAGTCATTTACACAGAAAGTACCACACCCTCAAAGGAGCAGGAAAACGAGAGTTTCTGGAGGATTACGCAGTCTTTCGCGGCTCTGGAGCCTTGCTGCGAAATTTCGTAATTAACTTGTATAAGGCTCTTGGGAGTAGCCCTCCTGGGAATAATTCAACAAAAACTCATTTATCTCCATTATTACCTCCTCCACATCGCCATATATTCCAGAATTTGCCAGATCATAACCATCATCCAGTCTTAAAATATCTTCACGTTCAGAATCCGTAAATTCTAATTCCTTCTCGATAAAAATCTGATACAAAGATTTAATAACTTGTTCGGCGGTTATCAATTCATCTTCAAGGCGCTTGCGAAGCAAGGACATCAAACCAATCTTAACCATTTCATTGCTTGAATCCCCTTTAACGTCATTCAGGGCGTACAATAAATCTTCAACACCTCTTGAATTATATACTTCTACTAAGTCAGCAGAGGGATCCTCAATCTGCTCTATGATTGCTTCAACCTCGCTCAAAACATCCGAATAGCCAACAATTCCACGCCTTATCGCAAGGCGAAATACTTCAGCAACATTCTTGTTTAAGTCATTATGCATTTATCATGAATGTCCAGTAGTAAGTTTTTTCAATACACAATATATTACGTTCTATTTGCCTGCCAAGCCTTGCCCTGCAAAATCGCGTACTATTTTTTCAAATTTTGCCACCTTCTCACATTTTGATTGGGAAAGCCGGTGATCTTGCCTCCAACTATAAATCTCTGATGAGTAATCACTCCCTTTGGATCAAGAATATATTCATAAATTCCCTTTTTCCCATTCAACTCTCCGTGCGTCTGAAGAAGAACCCGTTGAACACCGTCACCACCTTTAAAAGTAAATGTTTTTCCCTTTTCAAGTTGAGATTGAGAAATAAAACTTGCGGACCTATGGGAAGGATCTGCCTTTAGAGCACTGCCAGCTCTGGTTGAAGTTGCACGGGATGACAATTCTTTAGCTGCCAGCGAGGAACGCAACTTTTCCATCTGCGCGGCACTTTTCGCGGTAGAAGCCAGCCCTCCCACGATACCTGTAGGGAAAAAAGGCGGAAGGCCGCATTTCATATTTACGCCGTCACAATGGTCTTTCGTCAGAAGACTCACCCAGAAATTCGGCGGACTTTCATCAAGAATTTTCTTATAAGATAAGACTCTCTCTTCTAACTTTTTCTTTTCAGAGCCGAAAGCTCTTTTCCATGCATCCAGACTGAATATAGCTTTAAGGTGCTGTATGATTACGCCTTTTGCATAGGAATCATTATGCACCAGCACATCCGCTTCCGTCACGAAATACGTATGATCCGTATCCACCTCAAAATTATAAACCGTCTCATCCCGCTTGAGAACCTCGATTTCCGCAATCCGGAGCGGCCTCACGCGTCCCTGCGTATCCCCGAGCGCCTCCGGCGGCGCGTTCCCCGCCGCCACCATCGCGAACGTATCCTGTTTCACGCGATTGGATGACTCTATGGAGCGCGAAGTGAAGGAACGGTCCCCCACTTTCAGAT
>Ga0224511_10002950_pt1 | contig 11899 bp, 11 predicted proteins | sample SF_May12_sed_USG_2_FD_169988 | JGI IMG/M metagenome (GOLD analysis project Ga0224511, IMG submission 169988) | Sediment microbial communities from San Francisco Bay, California, United States - SF_May12_sed_USGS_8_1 | ecosystem: Environmental > Aquatic > Marine > Sediment | place: USA... | reverse complement strand
TCATAGAGGAGGTACTTGTAGTTGCCAACACCAACCACCGACAGAGAAGGGGCCACCAGCTTCTCCGTGATCGCCTGGACAAACTGCGTGTAAATGATCGTCTCATATGTCGAGGACAGGGCAATTGATATCTCCCAGTATTGTCTAAAGAGTGGAAAAGATAGTGTAAATATGTGTTATAATGTTGTTACATTACATTTTAATTGTAAAGTGATACTTTTAAATTCATGAATCTGGAACACCTATAAGAAAAAAAATTGAGAAGAAAAGTCAGCTAAAATGGTTCTTGGCAAAGTATTAATCAATGTGTGTTTCTTTGTTTTACCGCTGATAGTCGTTCGTACCAATATTTCTTGTTTAAGATGTTTAAGGCAGGCCAGAGCCTACTATACTCACTTTGTATCAATGAAGACCTCTTCCTGTCTGACAATCTTCACAGACAGACCGGCTGACAGCGAGGTGTATTCTGTAATGAGTTGTATACATGTGCATAACCATGGCAACACACATTTACACGGGCCTAACATAGCAGAATTATTCTGTTGAATGTTGAGTTTGTCAATCGTCAGGGAGAGTCTTGGCTCTGAATTGTTTTAAAACATTTATTATGACCAACCAAAACATGTGTAGAGCCAACTTAAAAGAAATTTCAAATTAAGTACACTATCATAAAAAATCCAGTCATATATTTTTTTATTCAGAATATATATGTGGGTAATGTTTTACCTTTCCAGTATCGTTTTAGACCACTGAGAACTCCCGCCTCAACCAAGCCATAATCAAACTCAGAGACGGGTGTTGTAAATACCAATGAAAACAACTGCAAACAAAAACAATAAAAAACGTTCGTGCAATTTATCAATAACTACATATAAATTAAGAATCAGATAGAGACGTCTTGAACTAATCTGACTTTATAATAAAAATTATGCATTATAAATAAATTAAGTAAATTAAAAACATTTTTTAATAATTTATTATTATCATTCCATATTTAACCAATATCTTAAATATTAACACCAATGTTTATAAAAAAGGTGCTTATAATTGTTTTTACCTCATCTTTAAAGTACAGTCTAGCAACTGATGACCTGGTGTAGTTCTTCAGCAGAGTAGTGCTCATAGAGACATCAGCTGTTATAGCACTGGCAACCTTTGAAATGAAAAAATGGTAGACATGTATGCAATGCCTCTTAGTGTTCCATATTGATCTATTTAATTATTGCAATAAATGACATTAGAAAAGTGCTGATTAAAACACTTATCTGCACAAGGAAAATGTAAGACCTATCAAGAATACAACATATCTATCTTCATAGAAAAGTTCCCAGACAGAACATATAGGAATATCCTGTGGAGAAAATCCCCAGAAAAAAAACAGGAACATCCCATGAGGAAAATCCCCAAAGAAAAAAAGATCCTATGGGGATGAAAATTTCCAGAGAAATAAAGGAATATTCTTTGGCCAAGAAAATCCCTAAGCCTAAGGAAATAAAGAATATCCTATGGGGAAATTCCAAGAGAAAGAAGGAATATCCTATGTGGAAGAAAAGCCCCAGAGAAATAAGTATATTGTAGGAGAAAATTCCCCAGATAGAAAACAGGAACCTCATATGGGGAAATTCCCAGAAAGAAATCAGGCATATCACATGTGTTTGTTTCGAGAGAAAGCAGGAATATTCTATTAGCAAAATTTTCCAGCAAAAAAATAGCATTATCCTTTGGGGACACATTCCCAGAAAAGAAAAAATATCCCCATGGGAAAATTGGAATTCCCCAAGGCAAATATCCCTACATGTAGATAGGAAAAGGGAATATCCCAATGGGGTTCTTTTATACCAACAAATATTTAAAAAAAGAACATTTGAATTTAAAAAAAGAATCAAAAGTCCAATCATTTGAAAGAAATAAAACAATGACAGGACCATTTTCACATCAACTTTTATTACCTGCAGTTCTTGAGCATAAAAGTATCTAGCATCCCTCATTTTCCCGTCAAAATTTACAAGATATCGGATAGATGTGACTACATCCCCACCCAACTTGGAGCCAACTTCAGTTGCATAGATGGTCACACTGTAACCTGAAAATGGTAGAAGTGCAAATGTTTACTTTTCAATACAAAATTTCCTTTAAATAATGGACAGTAGAACTGAGAAAAAAGATGGCCATGTTTAAGGTTTACATAATTATTATTAAGTACAATGTACATGCCAATGATCTTACTATTTTAATTGTAAAGTGTGTTATAATTCAACAAAACAATACATCAAACAAATGAAGAAAAGTTAAACAGACTATATGATATTATGTATTGTATGAGAAGGAGAAGGAGATGTTATAATATACTGTTATAATAATTATGTACAGTAATGCATTTGAGTCAAATTAAACATAAGTTGATGAATGTCAACTATTTTTTATTTTGTTGTATACTTTAATCTTCATTTTTATCCAGAAACCATTTTAAAAGAAGTTTTATAAATCTAAACCCAGCAAAAGGACCACTTGCATGCAACACATCCCATATGACACCATATCCTTAAATAAGTTTTATCATGCATTATTAGATTTTAACTTTCATGCAACTATCACTTTTCAACATGGACACAACAATTGGTGCTTTATAAAAAGTTTAAAATTTATATTATTAGATATACTAGTGTGTTATGATAATGAATACAGTAATAAATGTGTTTATACCATCACCATCTTACATGAATATGAATGATACAATGAAACAATATGTTTTATGTTTTAAGACCCACTAGAAAAGATAGAGATAGCCCAAATAAAAATTAAATGTTGCATGTTCAATTTGAATTTCCATTTAAATAGCTGTCTTTATATTTTGAGACTAAAAATGTTTGCTTACATCTTACATGCAAGCAGCTCAAAATGGAATACACAACTAATTTTTATTTGGGTCTATTATTTTAGAGAAAGAACGCAATGTATAACATGCTATATTATCAGTACCAGGTGAAACATCTCGAACATGTCTAGTTCTATGACCTGCAATATTGTTGGACAAGAAATAATGTAATATCAACACCCAGGATTCAACATAGTACAATACTATATTTTGTAAGAATGTAGTAGAGTGTCACTCAAAATCCAAATTATCATGTTAATAAATGATAAATAAAACACATTTCTCATCATCAAAAAATAATCAATATACTGGTAGTTTACCTAACCACTTATTACCAAATATGAGACTACTAAAATATTGCAACTTACACATACATGTAATAAAACTGAACATACCATTTGAATTATAAAGTCAAGTACTGTGAAATAATTTTTATTCATTGGACATTGAATTTCATGTAATTTGTGGGTTAGACAATCAACAAATATAAGACCCCAACAAAATGTTGATTTAATTAAAAAGCTATGTGTTTAATTTGAAAATCCACGAATTCAAGTGTCAACGAATATGTTTATCATCATCAAACCATGAAATTGCCCACGACATTAATTGATTTCACAGTCCTAGAACTGTTTTAAGGTATATATACAATCATACTCACTTGTATTGGCGGCCTTCCAGGCATCTTTGATGATGTTGGTCATGTTTTCTTTATCTGCGTCCAAAATGTAACCATTCACGTCATACTTGTGCAGGGCGCTCACGGGCAACACGTTCCCAAACATATAGACATTGTACTGGTCTTGGTTGCCATAGAAAACCTCATTGCCAGGGGTCGCAAACCAGGTCATGAGAGAGCGCACATCTGGTAGGTTGAGGGTTCTAGCGTCAACAACTGTGCCAAAGTTGTCAACCAGGTAAAACATGATGCCGGAGATGTACTCTCTGAAGAGTAAAAACATTTAGCCTTGTACAGTTCAATTAATACTGTTTTTAAAGGCAACAAAGGCAAAAAACATGATTTAATATTAGTTCTGGTATCATTTTGCCATTGTGTAAGATGATATTTTTAAGGAAACTACATTGTAGTTTGGTAAATTATATTTACCCATGCTGGGTATATTTCAGGACAATCTGACCCGTCTGTATCTGGAAATCAAACTCTGGAAACAAAAACGGATTATTTTAAATTTATGAAAACTTTATAATATGATGATCTAAACCAATTGTGCGTTAAGTAATCACTTGTGTTCGCGAACGACCGCGAACGTTCAGTAATTTAGCCAATCACAGCTCGCCAATTGGCGAACGTTCACGGTGGTTCACGAACAAAACAGCTTACTGAACTCACTGCAAAATTGTATCTGGACACAAAGTATTTTTAGCCTCAAATAATTTATTTCTAAGATAAACGTCAGTGAAGGACCTACTTCCAAGGATTGTGGTTGCAGCCTTGGCCAGCTGCTGGCGGATCTTGGTCACGTCCCTGGTGTCCACACGGCCAACAAAACTCACCTCCCATGAATGGCTCACCCTGGACAACAGAAGTACAGCAACTGTTATCTATAACTTATAGACTGATATTTTAAACTTATCTTGTTTGTTTGTTTGTTTGTTTGTTTGTTTGACTTTACGCTGTTTTTTACATTTATCAGCTTATGTCACAGCAGTTAGCCCACCTAAAGGACCTAACCAATGTTCTTGGGTTTACCAGTAAACAACCTTTTACTCTGCAAGCAACTGTCTGCTACATATGAACCAGATGTGAGAGACAATTTTAACACAAAATCTAATACAACAAAATGTTGTTAAAAAATAACATTAAACAAGAGGAAAGTGTACTGTCAAATAACTTTACAACTAACCTGTAGAGCACCGTAGAAGTCTGTCTCACAAACACCTGGTACAGGTTCCCATTGGTGTGTGCTACCGGTTGATGTACCGACACCTCGATTTTGAATCGGCTGTCCGACGGGCCTGATATGACGACAGGGCTCAGAAGGTCCGTACCAACGTGGACATAGTACACAAGGCTGGTTACGTCCAACCTTAAAAGTATGTAACAAATGTTAAAATATAATTTTTTTTTAAATTTTCTACAAAATATAAATGAAATCTAGTCACTTGAGCATATTTTGATAAAGATCATAAAGTTCAATATTAAGTCAAATTTATACCAAAGATCAAATGTTAAGAAGTAATTTACTCTCTATCAATTCAAAGACTATATTTGGACATAATATGCAATTAGCAAGCAACTAGAATCTATCAATGCAATTAAAATGAAACTAAAATAATCAAATAACAGTTGTTCTTACTTGACATCCTTGACACTGTAACGCTGTGTTCGAATGATGTGGACCACACACTGACCATGATTACAACCTTGAAGGGGGGAAATAATTTGATTAAAAAATTAACAGAAGGCTTATACAGCATAAAAGTGTTCTTAGATAAGATCTTATTTTCTCCACACACTGATGAGTTTAAAGTTACATGTAAAGGAACTTATATAACTACATAATTATATTAAGGACTCACCAAAGAATGACAGCTCAAATAGAATTTTATATATTATAATGCAAAATGTATATCAGAAAATAAACAAAATAATTATATTCAATGTAATGCTTATTCTATTTGTCACAATTCCATAACATAAAACAGATATAGCTATAATACTGACAAGTATAAATATAATGCAAACTGGTCCCACTCACGTGGCACATTTGTGTTCCACACGTTCTGTATGGCGTGTGTCAGCTCAGACAGGCTCTCCTCGTACACGTATCCATCAATGATCACCTCATGGCGGAACCTGTACCTCCGCTCAAACGCCTTGTTGTACACCTCTATTCCAACACTGGGGTCCTGGACGGCGGTCACTATATTGGCCTCCGTCGGAACCACAGTGACAGCTGGGTCGACGTAACTGCCGTTCATTATGATGAAGTAGTAGAGTCGGGTTATCTCCATTCTGAAACAGGTGAATTTGATTTCATGTGGTCACTTTGTATAATATTTACATTTTTCAACAAAAAAAATCACTCATGTTTTTAATGTAATCTTTAAAAAAAGAAGTATGTGGTTTAAATTTATAAGACTCATCAAATATTAAAAAACACAACATACAGAAGAAAAAAATAGAGAAAAAGTGCAAGGATAAGAAATCCTACCCTCCGGTTCCGATGTACTCCTCACTCTTCAGGACAGAGACAAACTGTCCACTGCTGCAGTTTAGCTCCCGCAGACCTGACAAACAATACAACCCTTAGCTTAAAGAGCGTTCAAATGACTTAGGTCAAACATTGGTATTGTTCTTCCTTTTAGTGTTTTTTAAAATGACAGTGAAATTGTTGGTAGTTTCCTAAACAAATATAATTTACATAATGCTAAACAGACTTTTATGTAAAAACTTAACCCTAAAACATAAACCAATTATATTACATGTATTATATAAAATACCATATTTGTGTGGCTCTTTCATTTGTCGAAAAAATAATTTGCCAGTAAAACTAATTTCCCAGTAAAACTTATTTGCAAACTTACTGCTGTTGGTTTCGAACACTTCACACAGAGCATTCTCCAGGAGTCTCAGTCGAGATGGTGTAGGTCTCGCGCCCACAACCATCAGACTGTGTGCCAGCCTCAGTTCCAGGAGCGCGTCAGTTGCGCCACCGTACATGCGCGTGTTGTACACCTTCCTCAGGGCGATGTTCAGTTGCATTATACTGGGCTGATAGACGTTTGAAGGGTCGGCTACATTGGTCGGAACTATGTTGTAATCCACTCTCAGGATGTCCGTTCTGTAACAGCAAAAAAAGTTATCCAATATTAATTTTTTAGACACAAATGATGTTAACACAAGACAAAAGGTCTAAAACATAATTCAAGACTTATATAAAAAAACATGTAAAAAGTGTTATATAATATAAATATTATATATTTGAGTCTTACCCCCTGTCGTCAATGACACTGGCTGTATCCAGGATGGTAATATTCAACACCACTTCTTTGTTCACTGTATCTAGAGTAAAAATGTCACTTTTTTCAAACAAAACACATTTTTTTATGACAAACAAAATTTACAGAATAATAAAGCAAACCTTACAGTATTTAGCCTGTTTCCAATTAAGTTACTACAGTAAGCCTGTTTCAAGCAAATATAAGCCTGTAACAAATCTTACAGTATCAAGCCTGTTTCCATGCAAATCTGACAGAAGTTAGCCTGACAGTGTGTCCATGCAAATCTGACAGAAGTTAGCCTGACAGTGTGTCCATGCAAATCTTACAGAAATTAGCCTGTTTCCAATCAAACCTTACAGTCACTAGCCTGTTTCCAATCAAAACTTACAGAAATTAGCCTGTTTCCAAGCATCCTTGAGAACATTGACGACTAAATCCTCCTGATATTCTTCCTGCACCATCTCAATGTAGGCGGCCGAGCGCCGTCCTGGCTGGAAGAATGACAGCGTGGTGGAGGTGGGTTGCTGGGTGGTGGTGGGTGGTGTTGGCGCCGTCGTGGTGCTGGTGTGGCAGTTGGCAGCTAGAATGATAAAATCATTTTTTGCAAAGTACTTTAAACTCATTTATATTCATGGGCACACAATTTCGTGGTTTTATGACGATAGAAATGTTCGTGGATAGTTAAATATGTGGATTTCAAATTATACATGATATAGCTAGAGTAAAATTTATATTTTGTTGGGATCTTAAATTCGTGGATTGCCCTTCCCAAGAAACATACGCAACTAAAATGAAAATATTTTTACAGTACTAGTTTTCACGTAAATGTTATTCAGTCATATTCTCATTGTTGCCATATAAGAATAAAAAATGTTTTAATTAACAAAACAAAAACAAAAAACATAAAAAATTCAAATACCTTCATTTCTGTGCAAGGTGAGAGAGCAGACTTCTCTCCTGTCAGCAGAAAGTACGAAGATTGCGACTCCATGGACATCAAGAGGAGAGCTGAATCCTCCATCGATTTCCATTTCTCCGATATTCCGACCCCCAATAATATTTGGCCCAGATGTGCCTCTGAGACTCAATGACTTGTGAAATGAGGCGAATGTGCCGCTCATGTTGGCGTTGTGGCCACCGACGTCAACTTCTGCTAGGAGGTTTGAGCGGATGCCTGTATGGTGGATTGTGACGGTCACTGGCACGGAGTTAGTATCGCGGTCACACTTGAAGCTGCCATGCCAGACAGAGCCATGTAGGTCCTCAGCATCTGGAAAACAAGAATTGATCTGTATGAGTAGGCAAACCATATTGATATTGCAATAGTTATAGGTCTCGCGCCCACAACCATATGTTGGTTTGATATCGAGATATATGTATGTGTTTTTGTGCAGAGTAATATTGTGCGACCTCAGTAAAGGGTTTTATTACATTCACATTTTCCCCCCAAATGTTTTTACAAAATTACAGTTTAAAATAAAATCTTGAAAATATAAAGATCAAGTCTAATGACAATAACTGTAATAACTATGAAACACAAGAAACCTTACCATCATATTTATGGCAAGCACTGGAGGTGTGGTGAACGGGGACATTGCAGTTAGGTCCAGTAAACCAGGGCAGGCACTGTTCCTGCCCCCCAACACTGCAGGTGAAGTGTCCGGGGCACGGACCCAGTGTTGTCGTTGTTGTTGGCGTCGTTGTAGGGGCCGGGGTAGTCGTCGTTGTTGTAGTGCTGGTGGTGGTTGGAGCAGGAGTGGTGGTGGTTGTGGTGGTTGCTATGACAAACAGATAAAACTTTCAATGTCTCTATTTCAGAGCAAATTGACATAACTAGGCAGAGAATAAAAACAAATGTCTTTTTCTGAGAATAAAAGAACATTCAAAAGTACTGTAGATACATTTGTATTTACCATTCGAAAAAGAAAAAGAAACGTTTAACTCAAACCATGAGGTGTTCAGTGACTGTTACAGTAATAAACTGCAGACATACACAATTATGTACATGTCTTACTTGTTGTTGTAGTTGGAGGTGCTTTAGCCTGACATCTTGACCCAGTGTATCCTGCAAGCATGCATTATGATATTATTTGTGTTGCGTAAACATGTTATGTGGTGTCATATAGCTTTCGTATAGCTACTGTAAATCCCTATAACCTACATAAAGACCTAGTTCTGTGACAAGGGCAATTACTAATGTACTAGTCTAAATTCATTTAAGGAATAAATGTCATGGTTGATGACATTATCAGTGTATGAACACAGTTGGTCTGGTAAAAGTGTGTTGAGTCCAAAGGACTAATAACTAATGTATCAGTCAAAGTTCATTAATAAATGATTTCATTTCATGGTAGGATGTGCAGATGGAGTGTAAATATCAATAAATGTTATCATTTTTATAAAAGTTATACATATTTTGAAGTCACAAAATAGTTTAGACTGGCACCCACCAGGTGAGCAGCAGCAGGTGTAGTCATGGTAGAGTGGACTGGTTCTGTGGCAGGAACCATGACCGCTGCACCAGTCTATGTTCACTGGAACATGGTAGAACACTGGGATTAGCATATCTGAACACACTTTGTGGTTATATAATGATACTGTTTGGGTTAAGATATAAAGAAAACATTTAATGAAATGGAAATTAAACTATAATGGATTTAATAAAGTAAATTTGAAGGTTAAAATGTTTTATTATTAGTTAGCATTAGAAATTTAGACATGTATTTGTAAATCTTTACAATTTTAGGCATAAAAGCTAGCTTACAATATGAAATTCTTTAAAATAACAACAATTAAAAGTTATTTACGTCTACAAATGATGAATGAATAATAAATTATAAATAACAATACATTATCAAAATGCACAATATGTTTAGCTGTGAATGATAATCATCATGCTTTAAAACATGCATATGCAACAGCCACATGCAAGCAAACATGGAACAGATATTACAAAAGATTACAACTTGACATTATTATATTAGTGTAAAAAAATTATATTTACAAAAATAAGGATTAATTTTGCATATGGAAAGACTGAAAATCCAATAATTATTACATGTATGTTAGTTGATTGCTTAGATTAAAGAGAGATAAATAATACTTTTTTTCTTAATTAGTGGACTTGAACACTAAAAGAAATAATAAAAAAGTAATCAGCTAAACCTGAAACAGATGCATGAGGGGAGTGTTCATTCAAACAACAAATACGTTGATTGATCAGTTTAAAAAAATAAATAAACATAGATCTACTGCCATCATTATTTTGATTATCTATCAACATACTTAAAATGTATTTTCATATTATTGAAAACAAATTTGTTTAGATTTAGGAACATGGAAGCCTTAATTTAATTTCCCTGCTGGAAGATAAGTAACAATTGAAAATCCTCTAAGGGTATTTAACTAAATTTACCTACATTGGAATGTTTCTCGAAATTAATTGAATAATGAAAAAAACACAAAATGCATTGAATATTTCACAAAATCAAAATTAATTAAATAATTAAAAAAGGAACAATTAAAAAATACTGATCTACCAGCTTCTCTGCGAAGTTCCACAGGACAGGAATATCCTGGACTGAATACAACGAAACCCTTGATATAGACGGCCGTCTGCAACTGGGCATCCAGCTCAAAGTCCGTGAAATTCCGACCCTCTACCTCTGTCATCACAATCTCCGACTGTAGGGTGAGGAACTTGAAGACCGTGGAGAAAGTTCCCGTAACGGGGATCAGTTCACCGCCGATGCCCATCACGGCAACTGTGTTGATGTCGGAGGCTTTTGTAATGTTCATTTTGAAGGGAACCAGTCGGTTGTCATCGATGCATGTGTAGTTCCCAGTCCACTCGCTGGGTACAATAACTTTGTCTGAAAAGTATCAATATAAGATAAGATCATTTTTGTTTAATTACAATCCAGTTAAGTAGCTGGAGCAAGTATAATCTGAATATATAAAGGCTACCGTATGTTTATTTAATGAAAATGATAAAATGGCATGAGGAAAGGACTGAATTTGTATGCCATAAACCTATAATTATAAACATGTACTTCAAAAAGATAGTCAAGACATGTTTAAGTAGTAAGAATACAATAGTTGTCTGATATTGAATTAAAAATTATGAATTTGTAGTTTAAGAAGATACTCAAGTAAACTTAAAGTAGTAAGAATACAATAGTGGTCTGCTAACATTTAAAAATAAGTATTTGAAAAACCTGTTACCTGCAAAGGCATCACAGTCAGCCACTCCGCCAGGGATGACGATGTCGCAGCCTGTGCCCGTCCACCCCGGAGCACAGATCCATTGCCCCAGGCGGTCACACGTGTAGTGCTGGTGACAGGTGCTCACCGCCGTACAGATCACCTGACCTGCCGTCGTCGTCTGTCTGTGTGTTACTGTGGAAGTGCCAGCGGTGACCGGTGCTGCTGTTGCTGCTGTTGCTGCTGCTTTTGTTGTTTTTGGCACTGCTGTTGTTGTTGTTGTTGTTGTTGTTGGCTGTGCTGTTTGTGGTACTGTTACTGTTGTTGTTGCTGCTGCTGCTGCAGTAGTTGTTGTTGTTGTTGTTGATGTTTTACTTGATGACGGGAACACAACAACAGTGTGAGCCTTAGGTGTGATAGTCTGCTGGGTCATTCCGGCTGTTGTACTTGTTTCCATGGTAACGGTCACAGTTCCTGATGTCTTTTGGGTTGCTGTGGTAACACCTCCAACATGTGTTGTTGCTGCTGCTGTCATAGTCGTTGTAGGTGCATCTGTATGTGTTGTTGCTTTTGTTGTTGTAGTTGCTTTTGTTGTTGTTGTAGTTGCTTTGGTTGTTGTTGTTGTTGCCCTTGCCGTTGTTGTTGTTGTCGGCATAGTCGGGGTGTGAATTAGTTTTGTCGTAGGCGCAGTGGTAGTGGTAGTAGTGGTTGTGGTTGTTGGAACGGTGTGTGTGGTAGAAGTGGTGGTTGGATTTGTGTGTGTCGTTGGGATGGTTTGGGTTGTTGGTCTCAGCGTTGTGACTGTGCCAGCTGATGAGGATATGGGCACAGAAGTGGTCCCTACTCCACAGTTCC
>Ga0224511_10002949_pt1 | contig 11903 bp, 3 predicted proteins | sample SF_May12_sed_USG_2_FD_169988 | JGI IMG/M metagenome (GOLD analysis project Ga0224511, IMG submission 169988) | Sediment microbial communities from San Francisco Bay, California, United States - SF_May12_sed_USGS_8_1 | ecosystem: Environmental > Aquatic > Marine > Sediment | place: USA... | reverse complement strand
TCCACACGAGATAGATTATACCAATAATTTGTCTGCAATTAAAAATGCAATATCTTACTGGTTCTGAAGTATTTATCCTAATGCGCAGTTCATGTGATACATTTTTTGTATTACGTTTTGTCGTTTTAAAAATTAAATCAGTGTTCAGTGTGTTGCTTTATTATTATTTAATGTTGTATTGATTTGTGCATTGTGTTTTGTTAAGTAGATGTTTACGTGTAACGTTATTTTAATATTTAAAAAACCACAAACTATAAAGAAGTGATACGATATGGGGATGTTGCGTTTTGAATGAAATATGAAGGCTAACGATTTAATTTACAGTTCGAGGTCACGTACACAGTGTGAAGTTCGTAAAACTCATATAACTGAAAGTACAAATACATTAGGTGCGTTTGTATTTATTACTCTGTAAAGTGCTCTGTAAATACAGGCTGAATGATAAAGGTAAACATAAATTCATTTCTTTAACAACTTTCAACAACAAAATAATAACGTGAATTATGTATTGTTGTTTAGAAAAACATATGATATAAGTAGATCAACGCAAGAAATATTGTTGCGTTTTATTTTTCAATTTTCAACGCATTTAAACGAAAGTTCAAACCACACAGTGTGATAACTATATTTTTGAAGTCCGTTTAAACACGGAATGTTAGACAACCTATATATGGATTTGTAACACACAAATATATTTTTAAATATTAGCTTGGACAATTTATTTTATGAAGAATTGTTTACTGGTTGGTGATTCAGAATTCAAGCTGTGTCCATGACTTAGACAATATAACGGACACAAACCCTATAATCTAAAATTATTTTTTTTGCAATATAAATAATAAAACATCTGTTTTTAAAGCGCCACATTATTTATCAAAGTATATGGTGGTTTACTAATGCCGGCTGAGTAATCCGATTGCGATTCCAACTGCCTCCATCCACGTGGTATCTGTATACGAGAACTGCCTCAGACAACGAGTTATAACAATTAGCAGAATTCTATATGATTTCGGAAGGCATTAAACTGTGTCTCGAAGTAAGCATCCTGTCTTTTGGTACGCAGAACATAAATCTGGCCATAAAGAGAGGAGGGCCATGAGTTTACTTTGTCGTGCGCAGTACGTAAAGGACGGGTTGGTATTAAGAAAGCATCGTGTTACCTCTCGCGAGACCTTCTTATCAATGGTACGTTTTTGTGTGCGCAGCTAAAAAACTATGCTATTTTCCGATTGTCGATATGGACGGTGTCCTGATACATTTTTTTATAGAAATTTTAAAACCAAACTGATTATTTCCTAGGATATAATGAAAAGTCCACAGGCCTTTCATTGGATTTTAAATATTTAAACTAGGCATGGCAATAATATTTAAAAAAAAAACAACAATTTTTGCGTCAAGAGTATTGTTTTTTTCTTATTCATTTGTTTGGTCTTTGGAACTGGAGAACATTTTGTACCTATAACATACATAATTTGTTTGGCAAAAGGTAGTACACTCATTATTTGCAAAAAATCCCGTTAAATTGTAGTTTCAAGTTTCATGACCATTCATATTATCAGATCAAGATTAGGACATGCAGGTAAATAATCATTATTTTTCAACGAAAGCTAAGCTCTGTTGACCACGTGAGATCTTTGACGTCAACGAGCCGCTTGGTGCTGACAGGTTTTCGTTCTAACGGATGCCGCAACTGACGGCCGGCTCCCGGCCATGACTATGCTCGCACTTTAAGGTTCTAAACCCGCTACCCATTTAATGTGTTGTATTACTTAAATGTTGTCGTTGTCTAGGATAATATAATTGTTTGTTTGCGATGTCGTGTCGGATATAAGTAGTTGCATCAAGAACTGGCAGAGGCCGGCAGAGATCAGGAGCCGGTCGGTATATTGTCTGTAGATATGGCAGATAGTATGGCTAAATGATGCTGACTCATGACACAAAGCATTTGGTGCCATCTAATTGTGTGAGAATAAAATATGAGTTTATCAATTTGTCCTATTTGTAAGACAAAACGCTTATTGCATTTAGTTTATCATTGATTAGTGTTTCATATTTTATTTATTTATGTGTTTTTTGTTCGACATCGCGCCGATCGTGTCATTTAACTATTTGTTTTGTTTTTGTTATGCCATCTGTTGTATAAATCTTTTACTGTATACGCATTATCGACGGGTAGACTTTAAAGATACCGTTACATCATAAATGTATGTCAGTCACCTTTAAATCGTGTTTTAGTCGTGTACCATGTATTGAGACGCTTCTCATATCGAGTTGTTTGCGATATAGGCCAAAGAAAACTGCTTAGTATACGAATATATTATCCAAATCTATGATGTTATTTTTTTGGAAATGTTTAATTGTACTTAAAAACCAGCAAAAGTAGATCTACAGGTCGACGCCCATGCTTAGCTGTTATTCTTACCTGTTTCAAAGTGTAATGTGCACTGTAATCCTTATTGTAATTCTATTTTCATCGTAGTACAACCTAAACAAGTAAAACTCTATAAAACAGTTTTATTTTATCAAATGCACATTTTAAGATAAACCCTTGCATCGTCATTTGATGACTGTATTATCCAGTAGTTATTATTGTTTGTTATTGCTAGTATGAACCTGATTATGAGCATGGTTGCAACAGATATAAATCTGACAACATACACTTTGAACGAATTCTAAAGAGATTTTGTGCACGTGATGTATTTTCTATTTAGCGTTTTGTGTCATGTAATTACTTGTCTCTTTACACACATAAATAAACCGTTTAACCCCATATGTTTTATAACATGGCACTGGAAAACATTGAATTGAAATTTAGTATTAAGTGTTAATTGTTGTCACTTTTTACATCAACCGAGTTACTGGCAGCTTAATGAATGAGTTTTGTAGAATATTTAGTTTCTCCTTAACTCACACATACCATTGGGAAAACGTGATTTATATGGTTGCACGAATTTAAACGTTAATGTTGTCAGTTTTATTTATTTGTGTAAAGCAAAACTGAAAGTAAACTACATTTATAAATTAGCAAAAACAATTCCCGGGCTAAATGAATTCAAGTTTTGCGATTTGTTATTAAAAAATAAAATGTATATCTTAATGCGTTGTTTGTGTGCTATTGTTTTACGTGTTTTGATAATCAATGTCGACATAAATATAAGTTATATAACCTATATGAATTGTAAATATTATTGTAAATCAGCATTGAGAACGTTTTTTATTTAAAAGTTAAATATGATTTATTTTTATGCATGTTTAAGAAACAATTTAGAGTATGTCGTTTATCGTAAGAGGCTTTACAGGTTGCTGTGTGATTTACTCTGCTGATGTTCAAAATGACTTACGCTCCAATGACGTCACGTACAAATGTTGTTTTGGTAGTTTTAAAGTAAAATTGATCTAAGAAAAAGAGAGTTCTCAGGAAGCATTGTCTACATGGGAAAATGTCAGCCTCAGTTTTATTGAAGCTGTTCATCAATAGTAATGAAAGATGCTACATGACTGACGCATCTAGTGCATAAGCGGAATTCTATCTTTATCATATCGTGTTTTACCATGATATTTGAGTGCGTAATGCTGCCAATGTTTATTTGGATATTTAATATGTGTGTGAAAAAAGTGAAATTTATTTCAGATAAATCTTGTTTGGTTGATCACAGTAGTGTACCAAAATGAATGAAGTTAGAATTATGCGATGCTAAATAAATTATGTTGTATTCGACACTGGTTTATAAATAATTACATTATACATTAGTTTTTGTTCACGAACAAAATTTGCATCCGGACATAATCCGTTTCATACAATGTTACAGAGTTGTCAGAGATATATTGATACACATTAATTCAAGAACTATGTTTTATTATAGCAAAATATTATTATGACACTTTATATAATAATATTGTCACGGTTATAAAAAGCAGAAACAAGAAACATTCTTCTGGTATTGCTAATTACCTAAGAAGAGCAAGTTGCTTCTTTCATCTGACATCCCCTATCGCACACACTTATTTTTAATGTCTCATTTCTTGTTACATTCTCGCAATAGTCGCGTTATTATCTCCTATACAGTTATAATTTAGCAACTGTTATCGCAGAGCTATTTGCTCTCTATTACATCAAAGCGAGATCTGCAGGAGTTTATATTTTGGGGGAGCGTTTTTTGGGTCTAGACAGTGGTTTACTCATTGCCGGTTGAGTAATCTGATTGCGATTCCAACTGCCTTCATCCACATGGTGTCTGTATACGAGAGCTGTCTCAGACAACGAGTTATGACAAAGAGCAGAATTCTATAGCTGTTTTTACTCATGCGTCTTATCACTTTTGCTGATCTCAACATTATCTTAGCCGGAGCGCTGCGAGGTCCTTCTGTTTGCTAGGTTTGAGCATCCCTCTTTGGTACGCAATATTTATGTATCTTCTATGTCGTTAGCGGAATGCGTATGTCTGTATATTTGGCACGAATTTTACTTGTTTGACCATATAATACAACATAGTTATTCAACATACACACATACGTTTCTTTGGGAACTTGTGACATTAAACATTTACTATTCAAAAATAGAATCACAATTAAAATTTTATGACTGTATGCTTCGTCATGAGGTAATACAATAAGGTCGTACGCTGAATGTATGATCAACATCTTGGAGGTACACACTTAGCAAGAAAAGGGTGGGTTGTCACCCTCGTATGTCGCGCCCCCCGCTGTGAGAGAACTTCTTGTTTTGGGACACGGTGGTTTATTAGCCACATGAGCCATGGCGGTGCCTATGAAACCTATACGTAAATTGGCTCTTATCTCTTCAAATTGTAATATCAGATAGAATGAATAGATATAAGTAATGACTCGGTTGTAATAAAATGCTGCTGACACAGTGATGTTTTTGTATACTTTTAAAACAAAGTTGTGATCTGATTGTCGAAAAGAAAAGTGACTTGTTTGAAAACAGTTGTACAGCCATTTTGACAGACATGTCGCCAGTTGAACTTACAATTACTTCAGCAGTCGAACAAAAAAGGTACACAGAGTTGTTTTTTCATCTTTAAAGTATTTCAACCATTCTAAAAGGCATTTCATTTTGGATTACCATATGAAGATAATAATTATTCTACGAGTTCAAAGTATTAGTCTACCAAACCTTACTATCCGTTGACAATGCCATCTCCGTGGCGTCTACAGACCCACTGTGCTGACAGAAGGGCCGCTTAGTGCTGCTGTCAGTATTGTTCCAGGAGAGGCCGGCTGGCGACCCTCAACTCATGCCCATCCATGACGAGTGTAGAGGAACAATGTAATTGGAGAATAGTCGAACATAGCCGAACACTGCAAATGCGTGTTTCAAAAAGACCTGTGCCGCCTGGCGTCGCACAACTGACGGCCGGCGCTCGTCAATGACAATGATTACATTACCAGTTCCAACCCCACTACAATTACCCAATTAACATGTTCTACTATTGCGTCTATGTCTATGTCTAGGTCAGTACTATCCGTCTAACAGGATATCTAACTGGCTGTTGTCGACAGCGATCGACGCCAGCGTAATATTTGTAGATATGCCCAGTTGCGCTAACTCACGACACCGAGCAAACAGTGTCACTGAACTATTTTGATATTATAACAAACATCGGATTGTCCTATATTTAGCAAATTAGATAGGAGCAATTCACGTAATATTATCTTAAACAGTTCAAATAGTTCATGGTCTGTTTTGTATCCTAACAAAGAAAACAACTGTATATAGAAAAACACAGGACATGCAGTAATTGTAAACTATTTACAAAAGTCTAGTGTTAATCAATATAGAACAACGTAGGCAAGTAATATTTTATAACACAGCTTTCAAATGCATGTCAAAGGCATGTTTAAGATATACCGTGCATCGTTATGCGATGGCTGAAAAATATGATGGCTGAATTATCCATTTTTAGTGTCAAACTGGTTAAGAACGTGGTGGCAACATATGTAAATCTCACAAACAGACACTTTGAATGAGCTAGAAGATATTGTGAGCACGTACTGTGTTTACTATTAAGTGGGTTATGTCATACATATTCTTGTCTATTACAAAAGGGACAAACATGTCTTTTAATCTTGACAATTCGATCTAAAATGTTACATTTAGCTCCTTTTTAATGAACAGAATTAGTGACAGTTTTAATAATGTAGAATATTTAATGTCCTTTTAATTCACACATACCCATGGGAAGCATGATTTATATGGTTGCACTGATTTGAATATAGTATTAAACGTTTAATGCCACATATGGGATTTTTTTGCAATGAAAAATTAAACTGAAAGTGCATTAAATTTTAATGAGCAAAAGCAATTCTCGAGATAGATACAAATATTTTTTTCTGCAGTTAAAATGCAACATCTTATCGGTTCTGAAGTATTAATTCTAAAGCTCAGTTAATTTGCGTTTGTTTTGTCGTTTTATAAATAAAATAGTTTGGTTCGTTGCTTTATCATTAAATGTTGTATTGATTTGTACAATGTGTTTTGTTAAAAAGATGTTTACGCGTAATGTTACATTAATATGTTAAAAAACTGTATAGAACGTGATGCGATATGGAATGTATCCTTCTGATTTTAATGTGAAAGATAACGGTTAACAGTTTGAGGTCACGTACACACTGTGTGGTTAATAACACTCAATTAACTAAAAGTATAAATACATTAAATGTATTCATTTTCTCTGTGCTCTGTAAAAACAGACTTAAAAGATGAAAGTAAACATAAATAAAACAGTTGATGTTAAATAAATAAATATATTTAATATATTAAACTTACGAGTGCCTGTCATCTGTGAGCAAAACAAGGCCGTGCGCAGTACGCAGAATCTTTAATTAGGAGGATAATATTACGCAATGCGGGACGATTCCCCATAGAAATTCTCACGAGACCTTCTTGTTCCGGGCCACAGTGGTTTATTAGCCACATGAAGCATGCAATGCAGGTATCCTGACAATTCGCCTCCCGCCACTTTTAGCATACCAATTCAGTTCCCCACTTATAATTTTTAAGACCGAGATAATCCCCCCCCCCCCGACAATTTTATAGATCCGAACAACACGTTGAATTCTGTCGAGGAGCTTCAGTATGCTGTCTATGAACACAAGAAAGACACAGAAAAAAGACACAAGAAGAGATCAAATTAACAGTGTGAAAAAACACTTATGTTGAGCGGGGGTATCCCCCTCGACCTTTCTCGAGACCTTGCCAATGGTGCGCTTTTGTGTGTGCAACTCAAAACCATTACTTTCTTCAGATTGTCAGATTGGCTTGATACATTTCTTCCTTGCGCATGCCACATATAAACCTAAAACAACGGTGTTAGCCAATTGGCAACAAGGTTTCATACGAATAATTCTCTTGACCTCTATAATTTGAAGACCAATAATTTACCAATATTATATGAAACCTACTAGTATATTATTTGTTTGGCCTTATGTCGGAAAAACTAAATCTAAAAACACTGCCAGTGCTTAACATATTGGTAGAATGCGTTTCATTTTGTATGAGCAAATCAAGGAGGCATTTTTAAAGTTCTTACTATTAGTCCACTAGATCTTATTATCCGTTGATAATATCAGCTCCGTGGCGTTTACATAGCAACAGTGCTGACAAGTATCGTTCCCGGACAGGCCGACACCGGTTGACGACCCACCACACACGCCCGTCCATTACAAATGTAGAGGCACAATGTAATTGGGGAATAGCCGAACATAGCCGAACATAGCAAATGCGTGTTTCGGATATAGATCATATACATGTGCCGCCTGGAGTCCTACAACTGACGCCCGTCGCTCGTCAATGACTATAATTACATTTCCAGTTTCAACGCCACTACAATTACCTAATTAACGTGTTATATTTTTGCGTCTATGTCTAGGTCAGTACGATCCGTCTTTCATGATAACGAACGTGTAGTAGTTGCCAGCGATTAGAAGCCAGCGTAATATTTGTAGGCCCAATTGAGCTGACTCACGACACCGAGCAAATTGTGCCCTTAAACTTGACATATCTACATTGTTTCTTCTCTTCAATTGATATTAAACTGTTTTGATATACAAATTCTAGATAGTCATATTTTTAGCAAATGAAATAGGACCAACCCACGTAATACTATCGTTAACAGTTCAAATAGTTCATGTTCAGTTTGATGTCCTCACGGAAAAAAACAAGACATGCAGTAATTGTAAACTGTCGAAAAAAGTCTAATGTTAAACAATATAGAATAACGTAGGACAGTAATATTTTATTAAACAACTTTTTTTCTTATCAAATGCACGTTTTATGTATCATTATATGATGGCTGAATTATCCATTATTTGTGTCAAGCTGATTAAGAACGTGATGGTAGCAGATGTAAATCTCACAAACAGACTCTTTGAATTACCTTAAAGAGATGTTAAGCACCTGCTGTGTTTACTCTTTAGAGTGTATGTCATACATATACATGTACTTCCCTCTGTATTTAAAAAAATGTCGTTAAACTCAACTGTTTTTATCAAATGGCGTAAAAACCTATTATGACATCAACATTGGAATTCAATTATAAAAGGGGCAAAAAAACTATTAATCTTGACAATTAAATCTTAAATGTTTAATGTAGCTTCTTTCAATAAACAGAGTTAGTGACAGTTTTTATAAATGGGTTTTGTAGAATATTAAATATTCTTCTAATTCACACCTACCCATGGGAAGCATGATTTATACAACTGCACTCGCTTGAATATGTTTTAAAACATTTAATGCCACTGGTGGGATTTATCACAATATTAAATACAACTGAAAGTGAACTACATTTATAAATTAGCACAAACAATTCCCGAGATAGACCCTCCAAGTATTTTTTCTGCAGTTTAAAATGCAATATCTTACTGGTTGTAAAGTATGTATCCTTATGCGCAGTTAATGTGCTATTGTTTTCGGTTGGTTGCTTTATTATCAAATGTTGTATTGTACAATGTGTTTTGTTAAGTAAACGTTTATGTGTAACGTTCCATTAATATTTAAAAAATATAAACCGTATAGAAAAAGAAACAATAAGAGATGTTGCGGTATGATTTTATTGTGAAAGATAACGATAGTAATTTACAGTTGGAAGTCACGTACACAGTTACGGATACATAGAACTCATATTTACTAAAAGAACAAATACAATAATTGTATTTGAATGAATTATGTTGTCAAGAGCTCTGTAAAACAGGCTGAATGATAAAGGTAAACATGCATTCGAAAACACAGTTAATGGTAAATAAAATATATTATGCCTAAATTGTAATTTCTGTCATCTGTGTGTAAAACCAGGCGGTGCGCAGTAGGCAGAATCTTTATTTAGGAGGAGGATAATATGCAATGGGAGGCGGTTTCACCCTATAGCTTCTCGAGAGGCCTCCTTGCCCAAAGCCACAGTCTTTTATTAGCCAAATGAAGCATGCAATGCCGGTATCCTGATGCCCATGCCTTCACTTTTAGCATTCCCATTCAATTCCACATGTATCATCTTTTTCAGACTAGTAGGGTTCCCCTCCTATTACATTTTAAACACGGACACTCCCCTCCCAACAATTTTAGACCCAGACAAACCGAGGAATCATGTCAAAAAGCTTCAGTGTGCTTTCTATGAACACATGTTAGACACAGAAAAAAATAGAAATAATAAGAGATCAACTTTAAGTTTTGAAAAGCATATATCTGGTACGAGAGTATGACCATCGAGCTTGTCCGGAGACCTACTTGTCGTCCGAGGGTATATTAAAAAGTACACAAGTCTATTATTCGATTTCAAACGTTTAAACAAGGCACGTCTTAACAATACGCGTCAAGAGTAAAATTCGAGTGTTACCATTTAGTGTTTCCTTGTTTTTCTACAAAGTGCTGTTGTCTTATTCATTTAATGAAATTGGAGTACGATTTTTGAAAAGACGTTACTTACAGTCTACATTATTTGTTTGGCAAAATGCAGTACATTCTCTTTATTTGAAACTACAACAACACTCATTGAACTGCAAAGGAACCTTAATTATAGTTTCACGTTTCGTATTCATTCGGATTACCAGATCGAGGTTATGATATGCAGGTTCATAATCATTATTTGTCAACGAAAGCTCACCCTCTGATGACACCCCCAGATCGTTGACGTCAAAGAGCCGCTTGGTGCTGTTAGGATTTCGTTTTAGCGGAGGCCAGGGGCACCTGGCGGCCAGAAACTGAACCCCTGCGTCCGACCGTGACCATGGTTGCATTTCTAGCTTTTACACCGGCTACAATTACTTAATTAACGTGTTGTATTACATAAGTAGTGTCTATGTCTGGGTGAATATTTACCGGCGTATTGTCTGTAGATCTATATGCCCGCTTATGTGGCCCACTGATGCTGACGCGTGCACAAAGCAATGTCACCCACTTCTGTGCGTATAAATATAAGACTTCAATGTGTCCTGTTTGTAAGACAAAACGTAGACTGAATTTCGTTAATTATTGATAAGTGTTTCATCTTTTATTGTGTTTTTGTCCTGTAATACATTCATGAACGACACGGTAAAGATCGCGTCAAATAACTGTGTTTGATTGTATGTTATTTACATTCGACAATAGAGTCCCGCTCATGCGCTACCGGCGTTAGTGTTGATGCATATTTTATAACCATTGATGAATAGCTTCAATAAAGCCGATGCTGCTATATTTCCCATACAGACTATGCTTCCTGATGACTTTCTCTTTTTCTTTCAATACTATACTAGATTGTCCTTTTTAAGCCAATTATTTTAAGCAGTAATATAAATCGTTCAGTGTCTACGTAATATCGATGGACAGACAGTAAAAATACCGTTTTATCATTCACTTTTAATAGTGCTACATGTAACGCGGCGCTCACCAACAAATTATGAAACATTTTTGTCTTATCATATGCACGTGTTTCGCTATACAATGTACCATAACATTGTCATATGATAACTGAATTATTTAAGAGTAGTGTCAACCTGATTATGGGCATGGTTGCCACAGATGTAAATCTTACAGACACTTTGAACTAATTCCGAAGAGATTTTGAGCAATAACTTTCGAAAATTGATTTTTTTGTGACTGCACTCCATTGATATTGTGTTAAAACGTTAATGTCAGTTTTAGGATTTGTATAAAGTAATACTGAAAGTTAATTATATCTATAAAGTACCAAAAACAATGCCCAAAATAAATAGACCTAGTCTGGTTTAGCGATTTGATCTCAAATATAAAGTACACATCTTAATGCGTTGTTATGCCATATTGTTTTATTGTGATTTCAGTTTAAATATCGACATAATAAGCATTATCAAAATAAATGATAATGCGATTTATAGAAGGAATGAATAAATAACTTCTTAAAAGGAAAGTTAGCATTGTTTTTGATAATTGCGTCACAAATATACGTAATATCCGCTTTCTTTTAATTGCGTCATAAATATACGTCATATACGCTTTCTTTTATTCTCGAATCACCTAACCAGCAACACCCACCTGTCCCATGTATATCTTCAGTTTTTGAATAATGAAATATGTATACGCAAACTGTTGCTCTTTCCCTGTTGAATGTTTTCAGGGTCATCGGAGGAGCAACCCGGCAGGCGGAAGTTCGAATCCAGGAAGCTCCGGGTCGTTGCGGGTGCCGCGCCTGCTTCTTCTCCTGTCAGTCAGGCAGTCGACAGATAAACTGAGGGCCACCATACTTCCTGTGGCCTGAGATCCGTCTGTGTAATTTGAAACGTGTGTGATTGTGTTCCAGTTTATGACTGTCTCTGTTTGGGATCGCCAGCAGAAGCTTCAGTGAAACGTGTGTGATTGTGTTCTAGTTGAGGACTGTCTCTGTTTGGGATCGCCAGCAGAAGCTTCAGTGAAACGTGTGTGATTGTGTTCT
>Ga0224511_10002948_pt1 | contig 11903 bp, 3 predicted proteins | sample SF_May12_sed_USG_2_FD_169988 | JGI IMG/M metagenome (GOLD analysis project Ga0224511, IMG submission 169988) | Sediment microbial communities from San Francisco Bay, California, United States - SF_May12_sed_USGS_8_1 | ecosystem: Environmental > Aquatic > Marine > Sediment | place: USA... | reverse complement strand
TATTAAAATCATTCTCAGTGTTTTAATAGGGGCAGGTAATCCAGAATTACTCAGTACAATTTGCCTGTTGAGTGCAACAATTTAAATTTAGAGTCCGACCAATCAGACCCCGTCGGTCATTTCTTCGGAAAACGACACTCTCCGAAAAAGTCCGTAAACTTCCGTGACCAATCTGAACACATCGGACAGTGGGTTACACCACACCATCTTATCTGCAATAACCGAGAATCATGGGCAATCAACAATTTATTCGGTACACATCTTGAATACATTTTTGGCGTATTTTGCAATATGTTTCGGTATTATGTTATTATTTTATTCTTTTAGACGGTAAAATACTATTTGATATTCAAATATTTAATAAATAGCTGATAAATAGCTGATAAAAAGATCAGACATATCCCCTTTACGCCAGTCTTTTGTCGATATGTTTGTATTTATGTGAGAGTAAAGTATTTTAGGTGTTTACATACTGCATTGGAACAACAATAAAAACATAATAAACACTTTCCACCTTTCACATGTTTCATTTGTTTTAATAAGAATTCATAAGGGGTCAACACATTCATTTCTAAAACCTGTACACAAACACCATTAAAGAACTGTTCAGTGACTTTAAATGTACAATACTGCGCCAGGAGTGGTTTCATTGACATTGTTGTGAAAATCAAAAAGTACTGAAGTCAATCCCTTTTAAAATAAATTGTAAAGGATTTTGGAGAAAAAACATGAAAGGCGTCGATGTCAGTTGCATGTGTTTCCAATCCCTTTAAGACTGAATTCCAACATCATATATTGTAACAATCTGTTTGAAAATAGCACGCCGATATTCTATTGACACCAATTTAACGCAGTGTATAGCAACCCGTACTCTAAATTAACGTGAAAATATAAACTAAAATGGTTTGTTCGTAAATAAAAAAGAAGTTTTTATTGATACGAGTCACTCATATTTAATAAAAAGTGATTCCTAGTACAAAAGTCTGTGAAAATTATCACAGGTCTGTGGCAGAAGGGGCTTTGTAAAAAAGGAAATTCATTATACACCATAATAGTAACAGTTATGCAACTATCGAAAAATAAAACTATAAAAAGACAAATTAAATAAAACAACCACACACGCTGCCATCAAAACTCCGAATGTAGAAACACAGAAATCTGGAAAAAGGAGGGTGATGTGACGTCAAACCCACGTGATAGCTAATAATACTAAAAACAAACAGAAAAAGCACATACCCCGCTTCGAAGCCAACCAATACTATAAAGCTTTTAGAATAAGAGAAACACATTTAACAAGATTGCCGTCCAAAAATTAACCTATTAAAATAATAGCACAAATTAATGCAGGCTAAATGGACTGGAGGCTGCTATTTTTCACTGCGGGCTATGCTTCCGGATAGGTTTCCCTTTCATCAGTTTAAATTAATACAGCTTGTGTTAAGTTCATGTGTGACGGCTGTAAAATGTCGCCCCGTAACAACAGGGTGTGTGTATATTGTTCTGGTCCGCAAGGATCATGGATTGTATGCTGTCTGCATATTAAAAATAGAGTTCCGCTCATGCGCTAGGGGGCGTCAGTGGTGTTGCATCTTCCATTACCACTGATGAACAGCTTCAAAACAACTGATGCTGCTATTTTCACTGTAGGCTAGCTTCCAAACAATAGATATTTTAAGATATTCTATAGGTGGAAACTGTTTTACAAAGTTGATCAAAAAGGTGACACTTGCAACATTGATCTTTGACCTAGTAAACTCAAACCCATCAAGGTTCATGTTATCACCAGGCTTTACCGTATGGGCAAGTGAAACATCTTGGCTAAATGTATATATTCAATAGTTCAAACGATTATTAATGCATATACACGTAGAAACCCTTACCTTTGACATAGACAGCACAAAGCTATTAGGGGTCATGTCGTTACCAAGACCAGTCAGAATTATTAATATGAAGGCGCTATGCAATACATTTTAAGATAATGAGTGAAAGTCTTGTGACATTTTTACCATAGTGACCCGTGTGACCTTGACATTTGACCAAGTGAAAATAAAACCAAAAGGAGTCATGTCGTTGCAAAGACCAATCAGCATGTGAAAAATGAAATCTTTGTGATGAACAGGTCTCAAGATAATGAGCGGACACCTTATATACATTACTTTTTACAAATATGATTATTGTGACCTTGGGTCATTTTCGTACCATGACTATTAACCTTGTATAATAATGAAAGCTCCGCGATTAACAGTTTTCAAGATAACAATCAGACCACATTTGGTGTACCGAGAGACGGACAGGCAGACATACTGACATTAGCAAAACAATATGCCCCCACTTCTTCGAATGGGGGGTAGCATTAAAACATGAACAAATCATTAATAGCCTACAAATCTAAAACAAATCTGAGGGCAATAAGGTATAGTCTTAATAAGGCTTAATAGGCTTTCAGTGGTGTGACATCATTCATAACTACTGATGAACAGCTTCAATAAAACCGAGGCTGCTGTTTTCTCGTGCAGGCTATGCTTCCTGAAGGCTTTCCCTTTCATCAGTTTAAAATGACTTTGAAAAGAAACGGTATTGTTCCACCATCTACTGTGACCAACCTTTTACATGTGTACGTCGTCCGTCTAGCGCCGCCTTCTTTTGTTTTGACAAAACTGCACATGGATGATCCTTAGATGGTTTCCTTCCAAAGTTTTATGATGCATTAGAAGGTCACGGGGTAAAGAAATAGGTTTTGAAAATGCATTTTAAACAAAATATGTTTGTTTGTTTGTTTAAAAATACAAGGACAAAGAATTTTACATTGTGTTTAGTGCTCAACAAAGGAATGAGCCTTAGGTCAGCTTCTTCAAACAAAGCTTATTGTATTATACTTTGCTGGAAAAACATGTGGTAAAACAATGACTGGAACATGTCTTGACCTGTTTTTAATCATCGACATTTAGACTAAGAATTCGATTAAAACTCATGATTAGTTCCTGAGATTGGAATTTAATTTCCATTTGCGAGGGCATACTATTGAATCTCCGTACTTGTATGGCCTCGTTAACGACGTAAAACATGTCAATCAATCCTGCAGTCGACAATTTTCCAAATGGGATTTAAACATGCATTCCTTTCTATTCGTAAGATAAAAATCATTAAAAAATGTACACACGCCTCGGTGTGCTAGTGAGCACGGATGTTAGGACACTTGTAATTGGTGTGGAAGTCGCAACACTTGATGGTGGGTCCAAAATTTCAAAATGGCAAAAGTCTTCGTTTAACAGAAAATGGAACTCCTTAAATATGGTGTTTACTAACTTTGCTGACCTGGTACTTGTTCAATGCAGAAAACGAAAACACATTTGAAAAGAACTACCTGGAATGGGGACGGATTTCCGTCAGTAGTTATGGACGAGATTTCAAATTCTTCAACATTGACGATATCAATTAAATCGATACTTCCGATATCAACGGGTATAAGGAAAGTAATGACAAATGTTGTCACTGAATTAACCAGCTCAAATGGCTCGGAGGACTCCGGTCTGAAATACATTAAGGTAATATACTAATGTGTTGACAGAAATCCTGTGATCTGTTTAGCGGATTTGAAACACTGCCATAGCACACCAGTAACGCCTTGTGTCGAAGTCAATGGAATGTTAGATTCACTTATCATTAAAATCTAATTGAACGCAAAAACACACCAATCTATCACCCCATATCTCTAGTAGCGTATTATTACAACGTACCATGCTAGTGTCTACCAATCCATTCACAAGCACCTCGCCATCTGGGCCAACAGGAAAGCTCACCTTTAGCACTTCATGCTCAGGTGAGCTAATAAAACAAACAAATAAACAAACACACACACACACACACAAAACACGAATCTAGGTTATTAAACTATAAAAGGTGCTCGATGTTTTCAAAATCTGACTTTAATCTTAGCAATACAAGTATGGGCGTTTATATTAGATATTAAATACCACTGCTTAGTTAGCCATTCCTGTCGTGCCCACTCAATATATCTGTTTCAAGAAAGCATATAAACTGCTGAGAATTTTTTCCAGTAAGTTAAACCTGATTCATTTGGAGGCAATCTGGAACAAAGCTTATGCGATTCAAACCGATTAGGTGCGTTTGAACATTTTCCAAGAAGCGTAAATTCTATTAATATCCCATCTATGTTATAGTAGTTAGATCAATTAGGTGATACTTGTAATACACATGCACTCTTATTATTGCTTATGTAACAGAATACGATAACCTGATTCAATAACAACATAGTGCACATACAATTCTAAATTTGAACAACACAGTGCTCAAACACGTGTCGCGTGTCTCCATATAATTAATCAAATCATAACAAACGAATAAGATAATGGAAGCTTAAAATGGCAATCGAAACACCACAGTTTAGTGTTTTAGCCGTTAATGTATTATTTCGGAGCGTGACTGGTGGCTCGTTAAAGTAGCAATTTGCTCTAAATGCAAAAGTCGTGAATTGATGTCTTTGGGCACGTCGTTTTTATAACATTCTTTATGGGCGCAGTTGGTTATTAGGAACCAGTTGTCAAGATGACACATTTTCAATATTGTCTTAAACATTCAATGATGCAATCTTAGAACTAGCGACTCGTAGTGTGTGTAAGATGTTACAAAGCTACAATAACCGAATTTGTGCGAATAATGCATTGCAATTAGGTAGGGGGAAGGGTAAATTAAATCTCGAATCAACAACTGCAAAAGGACGCGATCCTTAATCAATGGGGTTGATATGGAGATATTGTATTGAAGTAACTCTTTTTTGTCCCGTTTCCATTTGCATATTTTCAACTTTTGTTAATACTTTTTTATTTTTTATATTTTTCATTTAGAGGATTCTGTGATTGCGGTATCGCGAGTTTTGTTTTAAAATGTGTATTTTGTAATTTGAAATTAATTAAAAATTAATTAAAACACTTTAAACATATCAAGCCTTTGTACGTTATAAAAATGGGTGTTGGAATATATTTTGGAAATGAATTTTTGTGCTAAAGTTTTGAATACCACGAAATGTTAGAATGTCTGTGCCTGACATGGTCAAACGACTATAAAACAAATAGCCACGTAATAGTATTACGTAACCTCAGAATTGGTTAACAGACGCGGATTGTTATTTGCTTAGATAATCCAGCGAAACTGGAGGCTTTGACAAAAGCTAACTATACATTTTGCAAAACAGTGTAATTCTTAGCCGACACATGCCACCGACAAAAATGTCGTGATTTTATAAACGATTAAATGTCCTATCCTACACATGTCGAAATGAACATTTAAAAAATGTTACCAAATGATAAAATGCGCTATAGGTGAAGCAATATGCATAAAATAAAACTAGAGTATTGATTGTTTTCTCACTCACATAAATGTCAGTATAATGTAGTAATATCGTGTTTACGTTGCCATATTTTGTTACCGTTCCAACGATTTATTTTATAAGTAATAATCTAGCACTAAAATTACCCATAAACGTGCGGCGTTAGTAGAAAGGGAATTCCGTTATATTTATAAGCCGGCATATCATTCCAGAACCATATTCTCATATTGTAAAGACAAGGAGGGATTTCGGGATTTCTGTGAAATTGAAAGAATATTTATATTGTGTTTTGTTTTTGTTTTTAAATTAAAATCCACCATGTGTGGTATATTAATGTGTCCCTATGAAATAAGGAGTGTTGAAAGTATAGAACGGGTGATTTCGTTCAAAGCTTTTATATATTACTAGTATTTTGAAAAATGGGAACTTAAATTGTCATACATACTGTAATATTCCCGAACGTCGTCAAAATAACGCTTTATCTAATCATCCATTTATCAATAAGTGAGATAACAAGACTTTGCTAGATTAAACTTGATATATTTTTGACACGCAGTAAATTTCGGACCATTTCGAGACATGCCAACTGGATTTTTCCTCAAGCATTTGTTCAATTTGCACTGGCCTAACAAAGCAACCGTTTGATGAATTTATATTATTCTATTGGTCATATAGCATGGTGAGTTTGGAACCCGTGTCCCCATTTATCGGGCTCTTGTGGATGTCGGCCGGCTAGGAGGACTTGTCAATTGAAAACAGTAACCGAACAGATCTGAAGAAAGTACACGTCTTCAGGTGACCTTTTATGTGATTAATATAAAGCAAAAAGCTGTCTGATTCCAAGGTTTTACGTATTTCGTTTAATTATGTCCTTCATTTTTGCCTGTGAAATTCGTATAGGAATTATGTTGCGAAAATATCAAAATGAGTTTTTCTCTCAAAGAAATGTTATATTTATTTCAAGAACCTTGCTGTCTGCGGCATATAATTTATCATCACTTCCCATTTACTTGTTGAATTGATCATTACTTTATCGCTACTACGATAATAACGCAGTATACATAGTCTGATTGGATGAATTCCAAAGCGACTTATGTCTTAAGATACGTGATGGAGCAGTTGATGAAGTATCTCTTCAAAAATGGCGCGGGGTCGAACCCAGCTCGATGCAAAATCCTTTCTTCCAATTTTAGCTCACCTCACAAAGTATTCATGGTGGGCTATTGTGACCGGCTCTCGTTTGTTACATAAGTAGTTAAAGAGGTTTTAAAATGCAATTGCCAAAGTCTTCGTCACTTAAACTACAAGGCCCAGAGCTGCGATATGTGTAATATAATTTCATCAAGAGGCTCTCTACCAAAGTTATGTATATGGGCCAACTTTACATATAGTTATTTAGATTGCTTTCCTCTAAACCGTTTCAGCAAGTTTGATAAAACTTTAAAGTCATGTTTACTGATTGAACATCTTCTAACAAATCAAAATTAGTATGCTTGTCTATTTGAATATGTCAAAAGAACTCAGGTAAGCGACCCAGGATTCTCTTTGTGTTATTATTCCTGCATGTTAAGTTTTCATAAAATACAAAATCAAGTTACTATAAAGTGTTCAAATAACAGTGTTATTACTCAGCTCTTGAAGCAGCAGTTATATGTAATTTGTTAATATTTGCTTCACACTATAAAAGTCACTTACGTGTCTTGGTTAAATTGTTTTCATTAACAAAGATTTTTTACCAAACAACATCTAAGTTATTGTTTAGCTGACAATGTCTATATTGCTGTTTCCTTAATGTAACGTTGCATGTTATGGTTTATTGGCATTGGTTTGCAGGTTTTGTGATATCAAGCATAACAAAATAAATTGCTACCATAAATTGGACAGACTTTATCGTTTTCAAATGTGGTCGGTCCATTAACTCAGATTTCACAATAAAGATATGTTATGACATAAAACATGCTTGTCTGATCGTAATATTAAGGATGTTTAAACATACCGGTATTCAAATTCATTGGCCATAAATGCAAACACCAAGTACACAGAACATCTAAATTATGACAATGACATACACACTTTAAATAGTGTATAATTTAGATTTGGAGTTATGTGCAACCGGGCTTTTTAACGACACCTAATATATACACGTTTGGAAACTCTGACACGCCGTTTGCCTGAGATTTATCCTTTTTCCTACTACGAAATTATGGTTTAGCTTTTTCAGAAACATCGCTAATGATATTTTTTTTCAAATGTCTTACACGTGCAAGGTTTCAGTATGGGGGAACACGTACTGTTTAGATAGCACTGATTTGAATCTTAAATATGCAAGGCCCAAGTATAGGCATTTCAACGAAGGTTCATAAATACGATATCTCATGACCCAATGAAGTTTTTACATTGCCATAAAAGCAGAGTATGTTTGAACCAGACTATGTATAGTCGTTTTGTTACAAATGTACCTTTCTGCTTATTATAAAGAGGGATTTTCATATTCACTGGCAAATAAGGCATTACAATTTTGAGAAACTATGAAATATCAATACAGTTTGTTCAATACATTAATGCAATAAGAATACTCATTTATATGAGAAAGTTCATAATACGTATCGAGTGTAATTACATTACCATACTGAAATATGTGTTAGTATATGTTAAGTGAAAAAAAATATTTTAGTAAGCATATATAAATAAGTTAAACTGTTAATAATTTTACCAGCTGTCCTAAATATATGTAATATTGCAATTTTTCTTAATGAAACGTTCATTTCTAAATAAAGTGTTGGCCTTGCGATGAGATTTGATCTTAATGTTCAGTTGTTTTAAAAAGGCAACAAAAACAAGAGTGGTCTTGGTAAAAAAGGATCCAGTGTGGAAATGTTTAGTAAAGAGTAAATGCATAAGCAGACCATATAAGCGTCGTGTTTGCGATCGTAACGAAATAAATGAAAAGTATGTTACCTTGAGTCCTCGTTTCTTCCTAAAGCATTTACTGGACAATTTGTAGTCACTTGGTTGAACTTAATTGTATGGTTTTGTCAATTTGAATGAATGGCGTTTATCAGAAAATATTAAAATTGTTTTTACTGTTATTTTCTCTTGTCACCTTTCTTTAATTTGACATAAACGAAAGTCGTCAATCCGTTGATGTCACTAGACAAAAAAGAAAAACAATTTTATAGGTTAAGTCCTATGTTTTCTTGGATACAATTTGAATTTCTGGAAAATGGTCTATGCTCGTTATCACAATTACTTGCATGTTTTTTTAAAGCATATTATATATTTTACGCTGCACAATAGATGCAAATAATTATATTATGGAAAGTACTTAACAAATAAAATCCTTTATAATAAAATTTCAGTCTCAATGAAAACATTTCTTAGATAACATGATCAACTAAATATTTTTTCGTATTTTAACAAACACGTGTACTTGTATTTTATGATTTGCAGCGTGAACTGTTTAAACTAACATGTCGGCAACTACTTGGAAATACAAATACTGGCGCTATATTTAACAAACCATCTGACAGACTGTATTGTTATTGGCTTGGTTGCCCAGATGATGTGCTTAATAACTTTGAACTACACAAGCTGTTTCTTTTTCATTCTTATCAATTTGTATTTAAAGCTACAAAATGTATTAATTAAATACACAAACAAAACTGATGCAGAACTCTAAAAATTATACTGTCATTGCTAGCAAATGTTAGAGCTATGCACGCCTAACATGAATCCTAATACCTGTATTTATTTAGATGTCGTTACTTTGTTTTGTGCATTGTATTATTTGTTTATAGTTTATTCATTAATTCTGATTAATTGATTATTATACTTTGCAATGTTCATCACATGTAAATACATGTCATATCATCAATAATGATGGAAATAAAGATTTTGAATTGAATTGAATTGAAATGCTTGGAATCAACAAAGTATAAGCTATTTCTTTATTGTGTCTTTTTCTTCTTTTTATGTTATTAGGTTAGAAATCTGAGAACATGATTGACAATATCCCGCAATATATAAAATATGTTATATTTTTCAAAAGGGTATTTAAATTGTTATCTTTAAAATCGGAATCACAAATACAAGGTAATTGCAAAAGAGCCACACATATTAAATTTTCAAAATCGAACTATTTTATTATCTTTTTATTAAACTGATGAAAGTTAAAGCCCTCAGGAAGCATAGCCTGCACGAGAAAACAGCAGCCTCGGTTTTATTGAAGCTGTTCATCAGTGGTAATGAATGATGCCACACCACTGACGCCCCCTAGCGCATTTATTAATTTATTAAGACAGTTTTCCTTTGTCATATTGAAATGTGCTACCACAAGGTTTTGTTGTTTTCGTCAATATGTGTGGTATGTTGCGTTAAGCTGCTGCTTAAAGGATCGCCTTAGTGAGAAACTGTAAACCATTATTTTACTTATTCTACTATATTCTACATGGCATTATAATTCGCTGAAATACAATGTATATAAACTGAAGCTTAAAAGAATGTGTGCATTCATGTGCACCTGTTAAAAACGAAATATGTTATGTTTTATGAGAAACGTTTAAGCTTGAATGGTATCATATCTTTCATAGACCTTTCTATTTACATTTTGTTATTTAACTCACACGACTGTAATGTCGTTATTAACGCGTAATGGGCGTTGCGTCGTTATGGTAAACATACAAGTTTGTAAAGGTTGTATAGTATGTGCATGTTTCCATGTTTTCATTAACATACGAGATTAAAATAAGATACAAACATTAAATATTCGCGTCTGCATCTATTGGCGTTCACGCGTTATCGTCAAAACAGATATTGACGTAATACTTCAGCATTTGCTAAGTCGTAGTGCAGTAGATCCCAAACAACGACAATAAATTGCAATATTGTTGCCGAATTCAAGATGCGTCTCTGTGTTAGAACAAATGCTTGACGACGTCAGTATCGCCAGATTAAGACGAAAACTCAGTCCCGTGTTACATGTAATGTATAAATTTCAAATGCTTTGTGATTTTATTGTGACATTAGTGATATCACTACTCCTCTCATTTTATGAACAGGGTTTGAAAGAAGTGAGAAGCCAGTCCTAGTCTTATATGCTAAGTGCTAAACAAGTAAGCATATGATACAATTTTCAAAACGTCTTTGGTATGACGCGGTCGGGGATCAAAACCACGACCTCCCGCTCATGGGGCATAGGCTCTACCACCAAGACACCGCTGCGGAAAATAATAATATAACTATAGCATCCCTCCCTTTTGATAAGGTCTCGAGAATTAAATTTGCTGCACAGCGTAATAGCAACAGTTATGCCACCCTTAAAAATAAAAATATAAAATGACCAGTCGACCGCAAACGCTGCTATCCAAATGTGGAGAGAAAACAATGTATACAGAATGTGTTATGACGTCGTTACTGTGTGATAAATAATAATAATCATATTATTAATAATAATAAAGAGCACCTCCCTCGATCCGATGGATGGGTGTTTTACTTAAAGGGACTCCCCTCTTGTTGCGCAGCAACGCTTTACGGATGTTAGTAGATAAGTGAATAGTTTGAACTGCCAACTAAGAACAAGATAAGGTTTTCCTAAGGAAATGTGATTACAAGAAAATGGGTTTTTGATAAAGTAAAATTTTGTGTGTCAGAAAACCAAACCTTATGGTGTCCGTCAGTCATATGAAATGGTTTACAAATATAAGTTATTTTTATCATGGGTATTGTTTACTAAAAAAAAATGGTTCACATCAATGTTACTTTTATATTAGCTTTCGAAACTGTTAAAGTCCTGCCATGAACTAGGCTTTTAAGAGGGAAAAAAGAAGAAGTAAGTTAAGAAATCGTAATTAAAATCGCTTCAATCATTTGAAGCTTTTTTTCTTAATGGAGGGTTTATTTAATATTTAAAGGTCAAGCGATCAAATGCACCTCTAAAGTAAGACCTTTTTCAGACAATAAAACACAGTAGACTTTATGGTGTTTAAATTATGCATGAATGAAGTTGTTACCTTTAAAGAAACAATGTATTTCATTTTCACCATCAATGTGAAAGGAACAGTGCAAATTAGACACTTGGATAATGAGAATATAACATATTTCGTTGGTTTTACAAGTGCGTTCATCAACAGTCTATTAAAGTATTATAAAACAGAAAAAGACCAAGCTTTGCTAAGTGCTATAAATAATTTAAAATGACACAAGGTTTCCTCTGTTAAAATATATCAAGTTCTGTGATATCAATAATGGAAACGCAGACGTAAAAGTATTCTGTCTAAAGTGGGTATTTCTTTGTGAGTAGGTAATGCTCTACTAATGGACACAAGTGTAGAACACAAATTAGTCTAATTGAATAATTTATACCGACCGTACGGATCGCGCAAAGCGCGATCCGTATAACGGTCGGGTTACGGCTAAACACCAGTACACATGTACATGTACAAAGGGCACTCAAGTGGACTACTTTTTGCCAAGGGATGCAGCTGAAAAAATATGGTCATTTTGGAACAGGCACCAGTCACCAAAATCCCCGTTTCCATCAAAATGTTTAGTACCCGGC
>Ga0224511_10002947_pt1 | contig 11906 bp, 4 predicted proteins | sample SF_May12_sed_USG_2_FD_169988 | JGI IMG/M metagenome (GOLD analysis project Ga0224511, IMG submission 169988) | Sediment microbial communities from San Francisco Bay, California, United States - SF_May12_sed_USGS_8_1 | ecosystem: Environmental > Aquatic > Marine > Sediment | place: USA... | reverse complement strand
TGGTATAGAGATTACTGGACTCTACTTTTTCTATAGCGAAATGACCCGGAGTGGCACTGTTCTCGATATGTAAAACATGACTTGAATTGCTTGACCCCCACCTTCCCAGGAACCTGAAGAAAGCACTAGAAAACCACCTTAGTGACATCCCATGATGATGTATCATTATAAACCTGCCTTCAATAGTTTCCTTCAGCATCATGAAATGGTTAGCTGGGCTGTACTCTAAATCAAAGATGTACAGACTGAGAGATCGACCTTGAGTAATCTCAATACCGTCTGCCTATGACCGGGATTCAAGTGAAAGTCACCAGTGGCAATGAAAATATCCACAATGGTTTGGGGGCTGTGTTGGTGTTTGTGACTGTCCTACTGCTTGTACTGTACTTCCTTTCCAAGCTCATGATTGCACTGGTTTAACATTACAGAAGTCCCTTGGTTGGCTTTCTGAGAGTGTTGAACCTGATAGTGCGTCATGACTGGGTCTCGGAGCCCCTTATCATAAACTACAATGGTGAACTCAATGGTAGGTCTGTCAGATAGATAAGATGGAAATATAAGTTTTTATCACTTGGTGTCTATATATACATGACTTACTGATTGGCTGTTAGTGTTAGTAAGGAACTCAAAGACTCCGATCACTCACACATTTATGCTTGGAGGACCCACTTCATTCATTGAAGCCCAACATGTAACTAATACAATAAACCTCTAATCTGTGCTACATCTCAACGTTTTCACCCAGGATAAAAATTCAAGGCACGCTGTGTCACTTGGTAAAATATTGAGTTAGCAGGTATATATGGTGATGCTTCACAGAAGTTTTCTTGCTGTGCACCGAACTTCTGTGAACACAGTCATATCACTTGCCATCCCTAGAGGCTCCCGCATAGACTGTCCCCATTAATATTTAATTGCCTGCGTGAAATTGACCCAGGACATTGCCTCGAGTTTCTTAGCAGTTCCGGGCTATGTGTATAGTATTTTGGGTGGTTATTCACATAGTGGATCAGTCGTATTGGGATCTGTATCTCCCCACTGTTAATGTCTCCTGTGGATTGAGAGACGTACGCAGTACTGGAATGCCCGACACACTGCTTCGGTTTACCGATGGTCCCTGGGCATCCATAAAGTTATTGTGTTGTGAAGCGTCAACAAACTTCTAAACAATCGAGAAAAATCTCACGGGACAAATATGGTGAATGGACCCTTTGGCCTATTGGCTTTTGGGTAATCGAGTGTAACCAGCGATATGGGCAAATGAGTCTACTCGCCTAGGTGTTGTCAGTATACTCACTGTAAAGATTTGCCTATCTACCGAAAATGTGTCGATCCCTTATTGCTCCCAATGGATGTTTCCTGCCTGAATATACGCGCAAACTGTTCTATCCCCCTAGCTGCTGTTAGTATTTTTGGTGTAGAGACGTCTGTCTATCTCTCCAAATATCGACCATCTTTACTCCTAATGGGTGCCTCTTGCTTGAATACATCGAAAGTGAGAAGAACCATCATAGTCTGGTTTATCACTTACAGCCCTTGGGCATATATACGGGTCTCCCATTAATATCAGTCTGCCTAGATTACTCGACGGATTCCATGCCTTCAGTACTGTCACTCTCATTATCACTCTTTCCCTGTCGGTTGATTTTAGACGATAAGCTAACGGAGCTCACGGAGAGCTTCCATGAGAGCCGCACCAGCTACCCGTGTATGACCATTTTATCTCCGCACGATAACGGCTCATCATTCACGCAAACTGTTGCCCCATTTATGATGAAACTTATTCGGGATAAGGCCAGTGAATGTCTCAAACAGGTGGAGTCACTCATCTCCGATGGCCAATGGAGTCCTAAGGAGCTTACTGTGAGTACCGCTTGAATTGACCCCGAGTTGAGTGTGCTAACATCTATGGAAATGGCTGGAGGTGAAAATATAGACATGTGTGTTATGTGCCTATGGGTGTAGTGCGTGTGACTCATCCACAATATTCAGGGTTTCTATTTTGTCTGCACTAAGAGCTTTTAAGAAGAAGTAATTGTTTTATGCTATTGTATTCTACTAACCATGCGAGGCCTGGTATTTTATTCTCTGATCTTGGAGTCAAGTAATGAAATAAAGTTTAGATTTATCAGCTAGACCATTGACCCATAGGCACTGACATGGTATTGCTTGTCTATTAGTATGCCACTCGTTCCATGAACATTTCAAATTCAAGCCATGATAAAAACATGTTCTTAAGGTTAAAGTTTATCTACACGGGGTAGGCTTGCAATGTTGTAGATGATTTTTTTACAAGATTCCCGCGATGCATTTTGAGTTGAACGGTCTCAATCCGTTGATTTTCAGGACGCTCTGATGACTATCACCATGCACTTTGATATTCTCGTGACCCTCAAACCATATAAAGAGAGACGAAGAATGTTCACTCTAGTCCAAGATGGCGTACGTCTTAACACAGCCTTGGATCCGGTCTTGCAGTATATAGAGCATATTAAGGTAAGGATTGTGGAATAGCGGAATAGCTCAGTGGTAGAGTACTATGCTCACAACCATGAGAATTCCAGTCATGGTGGGCTCCAGATGTGAGTGTCTTAGTTCAAAACAACACTAAGGCTCACTATGAAGTAGAGCATTGATACTGACCGGCTTGTGGTGCTCCATGCTAAGGAGTAACTGGTGAACAAACAAGCATCTTACCTAGCAGCTTCACCATAGCAGTGAAGATGTCATAAAAAAAGGTAAGGATGGCTAGGCTAGTACGCACATATTTAGATATTTGAACTCAATGTTGGTACTAAGGAGACCCGAGTTTTATGCTGCACAATGACTTATTGCATGTTTAGGATGAAGCAATGACATATATGTTTGGCTCTTGATGACAAAAAGGAGGCTCGGCATCGAATTGTCATCATAACCTTGAAAGTCATGCTTTATATTAATAGGAATATCTGGAACAGCAGGAGCCAAAACCGCTCGTCATAATCAATGATACCAGTGAACAAAAACATCGTCCTCTGCCAGGGTTGCGTGATCGCCGCCCAATACGCAGTAATTGGATCGAATTTGCGGAAGTTGATCTTCCTTAGACCGGGTAATTAGCTGCTTCAGCGTCGCACCCGCTGACTTTGTCCGTTTGCTGTTGTAGAAAGCTTATGGTGATGTGGTGCAGCCAATGTATGATGGTAACTGTACCAAGTATGTGGGGCTCATGTGGAAACCTGGAGCACATGACTCTGTTCCTCTTAAGGTATTTTAGTGCCTATTATCAGGCCCACCTTCCCCTGTTCTACCATACAATCATCTCATTGTGTCGCTGATGCTATGCTTGAATTACATTTTGCGAGAAGTTAGAAGTTAGATATGTTCCAGGTACCTATTTGCCCAGTTGCGAGTTAATTCCAAATGCATATTCATTTCATGAAGACTGTTCATTTCATGAAGACCGTTCATTTTCAGTTGATCAACAAATTAAACCTTGGTGTAAAATGCATGCAGTAGTCAGGGTTGTGGCGCTGTTGGGACATGGACACGGCGTCAGCGCATTAGAGCCTGGCATTTCCTGCTGCTGCCACATAGTCATTTAGTCAATGAGCTTAGGTGCACATTTGCATTCACTTTGATGTGTGTGTGTGTGTGTTGTTTTATTCGCATTTCCTTGCGATAAGTGTACTATATATTGTAACTGTGTAATACTGTATCATTCAACCATTACTAAATGACCTACCTCAGCACCCAATCAATAGCGTTGCTATTACCGCTTGCTAGTCTATTGGCCTGTATTTGTCTACCTGATCACAACCGCTTTACCCACCCGCTCTGAGGTGGACAGCAAGTAGTGGGAAGTGCGGTTCTGACCAGCAGCCACCTTAACCCGTATGCTTTTAATCTGCGCCATGCAGTTGGGGAGAGTGCAAACACACATATGTCAACAGTTGATCTATTGGTATTAAGATAATACGTTTCTCTGCTGCAGTTTGCCTCTTCTCTGGGATCGAAGACTATAGATGATGAAGAAGAAGACCCCCAGGTGCATTTAGATGTCCCTGCTTTAGTTCAGGATCTTAATGTTTGCGGTCAGAACATGGTAACATCGATTAAAGTGAATTCAGCTGAGTAATCAACAAATTGATATATGGATATACATAAGACTTTTAGAAGAAAACAGTCATGTTAATTTTTATGATTTGAGTTTGTATTTTTTAGATAGGTATAATGTTATGCGTGGGAAGCCTATCTTCTACGCCGTCTTTGACAAAAATACTCTCCTCTCATAATCTTAATAAAGGCCTTTTTGAATTGTTGGTTAGACAAAGCATAGCAAAATGGATTGATGGGGCTGTTCATATAACATAGCCAGTAAGAAAACTCATAAAAATGACCATTTACACACACCTTGCCTTCTTCTTTGGGACAGAAGGCATCCCATAAAACTACCACATGATATGGGGTCCAGCATAAAACGAATGCACCTAAAATAAAGGTTATTGTCCGCAGAGCCTTTCTTGCTCGGTTCTCAGATTTACAGCCCTTTCTGTTTGGAGATCCTCTTCTGTTTTTGAGGGGGCTGTTAACACTTGAAAGCATAGAGGTTAGCGCTTTGATTCCACGCGGTTTTGTCTTCGTCTCAGAATCATCGCTACAGATACTTTCTGACCTTTTCTTGCGTTTTACTGGCATTAATGGTGTCATTTCTTTACATGGACTGTCACTAATTTTTACCCCGTTTCCTACTTTATCGATATGGCTGCAGGTTTTGCCCGTGAATGCATCCCAATGAATACTACTGGCTGGAAGTGAGTTTCGTGGTTTCCAGACGGGTGAAGGTGGTCGTTCCACCTCCTGTTCTATTGATTTAGTCTTTTCCACTTTATGGTGGCCGTTAACCAGAGATTTTGCAAGGGATACCTTGCCATTAGAGTCTTGTATGGCATGCTGCCCTGACTGGCGTTCGCTGCTTGCCTTTCCAGAGTCTTCCGTCGGAGAGCTCTCACTGTTGAATACGCTGGAATCTGCCGACTTCAAAGAAGGCTTTGGGTCTCCTTTTTTGCGACACTCCGGGCTCCGAGTGTGTGTTTCTTGCGGGCTTTTCATTGTGAGCCGTTTAACCCGCTGACGAGTTTCATTTGCTTTCATATGCAGCGTTAAAGCCACCTTATAGATTCCTATGTACAGAACGATCATCACTACCAGTGTCACCCAGTAGTAGGAAATTACAAGTACAGCTGAAAATAGTTTGTTTTGCTGGAACGCTGCTTCGCAGACTCCGGGTTGATATTTGACGGTTTTGTCGAAATGATGCCATCCCATGATGCTGGTGAAAAATATGAGTACTGGTACGATCCATGTGACTGCTATCATCACTTTAATCTTGCATTTGGTCCTCCAGTTTCTGTATTTTGCTGGAACTTTGACCATACAGAATCTGTCCAGCGTTATTAGGAAGACTGTGTACTGAGACACAAGGCATACGGTATAGTCCAAAGACAACCACAGGTCGCATACAAGTTTACCAAGGACCCAACCTTCGCTTCGCAGAAGGTATAATGTGAACAGAGGCATAGATAAACTTCCGATGAGTATGTCAGTAACAGCAAGGCTTGCTATGAGATAGTTGGAAGGCTGTCGGATACTCTTCTCCATACCAAATGCTATAACTACCATGATATTCCCTATTGTGGTACAGATACTGGTTCCACCGGCAAGGATTGAGAGAAGTACTGTGAGCCATGGAGAGTATCGTAGACCCCCAGCTGTTGGTATGGGTGATGTACAATTTGTAAGGTTTCCGATACAGGTCGAGTTGGCTATACTCCATGTATAATTGAATGTACTTGTGCTCTGTAATAGTACTCCCGCCATCTGAGATTTGGCTACAAAACAGACGGAGATCATGAATTTTTAACTATCATCCTGTCTAATTAGAACAAGTGTTAGGAAAGCTAACAATGATCAATGTTTCAGACAACATTGCCGAGCTCTCAATATCTAGTTGTTCATTCATCACGGAGCGGGCTTTAAGCATTTTATGCATGTATCTGATCAATGTTGCATTGATATGATGTGAACAGTCTTTAGCACTATAAGCAAAATACAAAATGTTATACATGATATGTTCGGTCGGGCTAGTGACTGATCACTCTGGTCACCAGATTTTGTCCAGTCAGACTGTTGATTGGCGGTCATGGAGAAGTGACAGTCACTACCTATATAATCTTGCTGCTAAAGGAGATAGGTGGTTATTCTGCATGAACTCTCTGTGTAAGAGTCATGGTGTGACAATCTGTGTCACTTTAAGCCAGTAACTCCCGGAATACAATACTGCATGCATACAAACAAATCAATTTCTAGATTCAACGTAGCTAGGATCTATCTAGTCTATCGCGTGTCAGTTTATGCCCGCATGCATTAGTTATAGTGATTTATCTCACTACACATCCTATTGTAAGCCATGCTATCAAGTGTGCAATAAGCTGCCACTCCTACTTAACTCTTTGCACACCCAATTTGAGAGATCACCCATGGGATCAAAACATGTTACACTTAAACTAGGAAAAATATATCTACATCTGCATGAGGTGCGTGTGGGCTACACATTCTGATAGCCCTATATATGGGTTTTTGCTGGGCCTAAATCTAGTTTGTAGAAAAAGTTCATTGTTTCGAAAGTAAATATGGCAAACGGTTCGCATGAGGTACTTTTTAGCTTTGAACTCTTATACGACTTCTGCAACAATACCAATGGAAGAATTTTCAATGATACATTGAAATGAAACAGGAACCCGTGTTTTATAAGACATACATTTCTTTTATCACCCCTCATCATATGATGTCTTGGATGGACCACTACTAAACAAGAAACAAACAATACAGCCCTCTGATTTCTCCACTTATTCTGTGTTAGCAGCAGAGTACAAATGGATTAAGCGAGGTTAAGTAAATGAGAGAGTGTAGAAAGCTTATACTACGCAAAAAACCATGTGTAATGTAAAGATCTGCAGAGAACACATGTATTCAATCTGTGCAGTGCAAGTTGCCAACTGATGGCACTAACATCATCGAATAGATAAATGATACCATAACATCCGTCTTTCAAAATGATCACACTTGGAATGAAACCCGTTGGGTCACTAAAAATGCCGTTTATGAAAACTGCCTGATCTTTTAAAGCTACCCAGCATATCTGTGTATAAGGGATCCCTGTAAATGCTGGGTACACCCAAATTATTCATAATAAAGAAATATACGTCATGCACTACCCGGGTGCATCATCATGGCAAGCACAAATTTTCTAAGTATAGTGAAGAAGAGCGCTCTCAAGTGCCTATAATCCAATCTTTTGGACATCAAAGTATGCTAATTTCCCATCACTCGGGGCTAAAAAATAACTCTATTTAATAATTACCCATCCAGACATGCTAGACTACCATCTGATTTTCTCGGCAAGTAATTTGGTTTTTGTTAACCATTTCATTAGTATGACTATGCAATCCAGCAGCATGCAACTAAAAACAAATGATGCAATGATATAGCGTGATGCACAATGCTAATAGTTTTAGTGTTGCTATAACCCTTATAATCCGATTTGAGTGATATCGATGTCTTTTTGTAGGTTCAATGTAACAACTCTAGGGACGTTATTTAGAACTGATAATGCAGATATTCAATGCTGGTTTGATTAGACATACAGATCTCTAGTGTATAGTTAAAAGCGCTGGAAAGCACCAGAGGAAACCAATTCCAGACACCTGGCGTGACTTGGGGAACCGTCGCCCTGTCACCAAGTGAACATACCGAGTACAACGCCAGATCGTTATTTTATTGCTACATGAACCACTCATCTCTCTTCTTTGATAATCAGTACTTACAGCTTGAGTTTCTTTATCTAATTACAACGCTGCTTAATTCAAGCACCAGACTATTGGAGATAGATGTCAAACAGGGCTTAATTGAAGCCTTAGCTGTCATTCCAAGGGGTGAATGACGTTTGTTGAACTTTTCATCCAGGCCTGACCCTGGTAACATCGAGCGCAACCTCTTACGACATTATACAACCAAGTTGTAGGAATGTCCCAACTATAGGCATCCTAAACATGGTGCTATCACTTTGTCAGGCATTCATTTCTCACACATGATATAACTGGAATAGCTTATATATATCCTGATAATGTAGTGTTGTTTTAATATACAACAACAAACTGCAAAGTGATAAAATAAGCCATGCATTGTCATCGGTGACAAAAGCATGACAACACTGACCATACTACATGTACACGGATGGTAAAGGCTGTTGTGACTTATATCGCTTGTGCAGTAAGCCTTGGTGTTGATGATTGTTGTTCAGTCTGGTTCATATGTATATGGTATCAACCGTTATATGCTCACATTCCCAAAGGAAATTCTATGCATCCGCCATGTACCATATTAGTCAGGTTCACTATGATAACTAAGTACACAGTGATGTTGTAGCCACAGGAAGGAATTAGTTATAATAGTGAACAAGCTGGCACTGCAAGGTTCAGAGAAATCTCGGAGAACAGGTTGGTAGATCAGCTTGAAAGCCTCCTAGCATAAAGGATCAGGCTGGCTGAGTCAAATAGGTGTTTGCTTTACATTGACTTCCTACTTGCAGCACCTCCTGTGCTCCAGAGAGCTTAAATAATGTATTGAGAGTGGGATACACTAGATTGAGTAATAAAATCCTGGAGCAAAATCTTTTAAGCCACCAATAGCGTTATTCCCATTTAATATGGGAGAATGTGGATCGAGCAGCGTGAGTGTGGAAATTACCACCTCTAGTTTCCAGACATTTGAAAAACAAAACCTTGTTATGTATGACACACGCATCAGTATCTTATGAGTGTATTCAGTGCTGACCAGCACCACCAAGACACATAATGCAATACACACAGAAAGTTTGTTAGGTGTATTAGCTTATGGCAAACAATTAAACGGAATATCCGGAATAGTAAGCGGCCTATTAAACGGGCAGGGCTATTTGTTTATGTCGGAACATTACCAATACTGACTGGTCTGGAAGTTATATAATCAGCAACTATCAATCCAACCTGTATGGAGGAGGTACTAGTGTTTCTAGATATTGGGTTGGTTTGTGTTCAAACCTAAGATTGGTGTCATATGTGTGCGCATTATGTCAAAGGCATTGTACTAGCAACACTACCGTATCTATTTGATTTGATGAAGAATTTGTCATGTCGATGAAGCCGGTGGCTAGGTGGATAGGGCCCTACACCCAGTATGATGACACTTCATCACTTCACTGTCAATGAATTCAGATCACGGCAAAAAATAAGAGAGGGCTATAAAGAGATTTCCTATACTGGGCACATCATGAACCATCCCAGAAACATGCCTCTGGCCTAATGATGCTATACAGGTAAAAAAAATAGTCTAATCTTACTGTGGCTGTATGCACCGTTAATTCTTATAGTCTATGGATGGATATACTATTCCTTGTGACTCGCATTAAAATCTGCACAGCGTAATGCCAGCGTATAATTTGATGTGACTTATTTGTATCGCTCCCCAGGTGCATAATAACACCATAAGACCTTTGTTCATTGAATGCAAACTTTTTTCATGTACATGCACCTACATTCATAATTTCCCAAGTAAACTAGCCAGGGGGGATCACTAGAATATATCTTTGTGCAAGGTATGGATGGATTCAGTCCATATAAAACCCCATATACATGAAGCAAACCTTGGTGCTGCATTTAGTACTTTAGTATCTGGGCATTCTCGCTATGGAGAATTGCTCAGTGGTAGAGGGCTGACTTACAACCATGAGAACCTGGTTTCCAATCTTGGACATGATGAGCTTCTGTTGTAAGATTAAGCACCTTACTTTAATCCTATAGTTCAAAGGAAAAACAAGCCTCACTATGATGTGGAGCGGCAATACTGACCCGCGCATGGTGCTCTATGCTAAACCATAACAAGTGAAAAGCACCAACAGCTTCATTATAACAATGAAGATTTTATATAAGAGGAAAGGCTAAAAAATAACGGTTACCTACTCACCAAAACAGGAGAAGCGATGGAGCGGGTATTAATCCATGCGCGCCTCACATACAGAATGACAGTGCGGATACGGTGTGCGATCTCATAATCAATATTGCTACCCATTTACAACTTACCATGCTAAATGATATCGCTAGTCGATTAATTTACAGCGATAAGTATAATTATGATATCCCCTGTAGCTGTGCTGGTTTATTCCATTCTATATTCAGAATTCACATCGATCTGTCTGCACCATCCATTGGCAAGATGATCTATTTTTGTAGCAGTAAATTACATCCTTATTTTCAAATGGATTCATTCGTCGGTTTCCGATCCCTACATTAAATAAAGGAGGCCCCCACCATAGAGTTACCTCTCAATGGGGCACATGGGTGCAAACAGAAAGCCTCCTTATGACGCACTCTGGGTCACACTGTGTCAAAGACTCAGTAGGCCAATTTTTGCAGCATTTCTGACAACTGTTCTGTCTGAAAGAAAAAGGATTCATGGAAAAATGCGATACATTCATCACTCTGTGTCCACATTAGGTTTTTTGTTGGTAGATGCAGGGTAGATAGATGTTGATAGTGCAAAGTATACTGTGGCATAGCCTTAGGCTGTCATTAGACTGCTGCAGCGAATAGAGTATTATTTAGAATTATGGATAATTATGGTTTAATCCTATACAATAAACTGTTTAGAATGCCAAATAATTAGATAAGAAGGTGAGGTGCGCCCATTATATCATATTCACCTGTACAGGTAAAGGTACTGTAGCCAAGTGGTTAGAGCACTCGTCACTAGTCACCAGTTAGTGCAGAGAGGTATTGTGGCTGAGTGGTTAGAGCACTCGTCACTAGTCACCAGTTAGTGCAGAGAGGTATTGTGGCTGAGTGGTTAGAGCGCTAGTCACTGGCGCTGAAAGTTCAAAACACAGCTTGTACACAGGAATTTTCAAAAACTCTCTCTGTTTACCCAGCAGTAAATGGGACTTTTTTCAGAGCAGGGGAAGGTGAAAGGCGGTAAGGAAGAGGGATGGGGCCCTCTCAGATACACCATTACCTGGTACAAGTTGGCTCTTTAGCAGCCACTTCCCTGATGACTATTAGGACAATGGAACAACCTTTAACTTTTACCTATACAGGGAAGACAGCCGGGATTTCTAATTTCCCATGTATGAAATTGCACATGCCCATTTATTTGTCTATTTTATGTATCGCGCAGTCAATAATAAGTTGCTACTAAGTTATTATAGGAAAGCATGCTCGCCTTCATTTGTTGTCATTTATATTCGTATATGCAGTGTAGGGGATGGTAGGTTGTATATAACAACTTAAGCGATGGCTAACCATCTTTTTCTTCTTAGCCTGCTATTATGCAGGGTAGCCGGTGCGGACCATGTTCCTCCATACTGATCTATCACCTGCATCTGTCAACACCGCCCCTATGGTCCCGTGGTCTACTCAGTTGTAGCACAGTCAATGGCCAACACTACACCTTTAAATTTATGATACCGGTAGTTGAAACTTTTTAGTTAGATAATTCACCCCCGCTACTCTGCCCAATTGCTCCATCAGACTAGTTTTATGCCTCCCATGCTTTTTACTTATATCAATGCGGATGTACGGCAGTGTGTGATTAAACAAATATTGCACCGATACTTTCACTTTAGCATATGGCAAGAGATTTTGGACCAATTCTTTGGTTAAAAATTTAGTTAATCATTCTTAGATCTTTGTTATTTGGAATTTCACCCTGACAGATCTTTGATTTGGGAAGTTGTGCTCGCTTCATGTACTCTCCTCTGGACTAAAAAAATTAACATGTCTAAAATATTTACCTCTACCGCATGACCATGTGTAAGGGGATCCAAACCTACAGGC
>Ga0224511_10002946_pt1 | contig 11906 bp, 11 predicted proteins | sample SF_May12_sed_USG_2_FD_169988 | JGI IMG/M metagenome (GOLD analysis project Ga0224511, IMG submission 169988) | Sediment microbial communities from San Francisco Bay, California, United States - SF_May12_sed_USGS_8_1 | ecosystem: Environmental > Aquatic > Marine > Sediment | place: USA... | reverse complement strand
GTGTTTTGCCCCACCTAATGTAGCCCTTAATCAGTTCTGCTTGTTTTGAGTGAGGAACTGGGAGCTGGTGAATGGTTATTTACAAACTTGGAGGTTGACTGTTATTAACACTGTGTTATAATCTAAGTATAAGCGTACTGTTCCGTGGTACTGGCGTAATGCTCAACTCACCGACGGAAGTTGCATAGAAATGAAATTGCTGGAGACGTTGGGTAGTTGTGACGTGACCTATATACTAACTGACAAATCACTGCCAGACACACAAGCTTTCTTCTTCCTTGCAACCGGTGTCGGTTTCATTCTTCCACGTCGACCTAAAGTAAACGCTCATCTTTTCGGAGAGAATTCACCATGAAGATCTTATTGGCAGCATTGTTCGTTGCGACCGCTATTGCTAGCGATGTCATAGAGCTAGATGACGGTAACTTTGCGTCTGGATCCAGTAGAGAATTGATGCTTATAGAATTCTACGCCCCATGGTGAGTGTTCAGACTTCAGACTCAGAGTTCAGACTTCAGTTCAGTATTGCCATTGGCAACGTTCAAATCCAACTCATTGAAATTGAATGATTGTTTGATTGTGATGGGAATTCGTATTTATTGTAATGTACTATCTAGTATAAGCATATGATTCCGATTTCTTATCACCGGGTATCCATGTGATTGTGAGTGACTGAGTAACTAAGTAATCGTGAGCGTGAATGAATAGACAATAGACAGTCACAGTGGCCTACGACTACATACCAACTTTTAAGTAAGTAGTACTAGTAATAGTACTAACTAAGTAACTAGTATTACACTTACAGTAAACTACTTCTAGTACTGGTAGTAGTATGACTATTAGTAATCTCCCGGACTATTCGATCAGGCTGCTTGAGTTGAGTGCTTCTGTTTGGTCTTTGGAGTTGTAATTTTCGACTTGACTCTTGAGTTGTTACTTTGTAACTTGGTTTCAATGAATCATGAATGTCCGACTGATTGAAGTTTGGCTCTGAGTTTCACTTTTCGCCACCTTCAAACTCAAAGTCTGGATGAAATTGAAAAGAGAATGATTACAATCACTACAATGGTAAATGGATTTGAATTGAAATTCAATACGGGCATCAAATTCTGATGAATTGACTTGGATCTGATTGGAGTTGGAATTCTTATAGTTATACCCGTAAGGCGTACATGTCCAAGATAAGCTATTTCATTGGAGAGTGAGCTTGACCAAAATTCAATGGAGTTGAAATCAAAGAAGTTGTAAAAAGCTAAACCCATCTTTGTTCATAGCTAACCATCATAGTTAACAATCAGTTTTGATGGCACAACAATGTAATGTAAACAGTTGAGGTGATGGGCTAACAGTGCTAGAGAAATACAAACAGCGATGCCACTGTTTGTATTCTGAAACTCAATCAATGTTTTCAGTTGAAGGGCAAGTTTCAATCTTAAAAATTGGTTTGCTGGTTTTGTGGGGATACTTGTCCGAGAGAGCGCAAGCAAGACATGACTTTGCCAAATCCATTTGAATATTCCATATTAGAAGTGTTCTGTGGTTTAAAGATTTTTTTGCTCTACATGATTTGCTTTGCTAATCGTTGTACTTTGTATTTTAGGTGCGGTCATTGCAAAAAGCTAGCTCCGGAATATGAAAAGGCTGCCACCGCTCTATTGAAAAATGACCCACCGGTTCCAATTGCTAAGGTAAAGCGACTGCTTATCAGAATTCTTATCATTAATCTAGAATTCTAAACAACAGAGTGGCTATGCAGAATATTGATGGCTTATGTCACTCGCTTTTCACTCAACTCTAGCAAGCGTGTTATTAGTGGTAATTTAACAGGTATTTTTGTAATTAGGTTGACTGTACGGCCAGCACGGAAACTTGCGGAAAGTTTGGTGTCACTGGTTACCCAACGCTGAAAATTTTCCGCAATGGTGAAGTTGCCGAGGATTATAATGGACCCAGAGAAGCTGGTAGGTGTTCAATCTTCTTTTCAACTGTGGTCTCCGAGTTGACCAGTTCAGTGATCAGTCGCTAAGCATAACAAAATTCATCTGATGATTATGATTCTCTGGTTGTAGATGGCATTGTCAGGACTATGAAATCCAAGGCTGGTCCCAGTTCCAAGAATCTGGATTCCCTCGAGGTGGCCGAGAAATTCATGGGTGTTCAACAAGTCGCTGTTGTTGGTAAGCTTGTCTCAGTTCATTGTTTATGTTGGTTGTTTACTCGGACTGTCACTTGCAATCTATAGTAAAAATGATGGTTTCATCTCTGTACCTTTTCCAGGCTTCTTTGACTCTCAGGACTCCGATTTGGCTAAGAACTTCAAGAAGGCTGCCGACGCCATGTCAGAGAAGCACAGATTCGCATACTCTGTCAATGAGGAGGTCAACAAAAAACACGGATATTTCAAGTGAGTCAAGATATCTGCTGCTTTATATTTTTTTACCTTTAGATCGAGTGAATGAATTTATCCCACCTGTGCTTCTTGTCTTGACAAAACTTTGTCTCATTGTAGCCAAATCGTCCTGTTCTACCCATCCAACATGCATTCCAAATTCGAGGATAAATTTGTGGTCTATGATGGCTCCGATAATGTTGTCAACATTAAATCATTTGTCTCCTCCAATGCGTTTGGTCTGTGCGGTGAGAGGACCATGGGTAACGCCGGCGATTTTGGCAGTCCTGTCATGGTTGCCTACTACGACGTTGACTATATTAAGAACCCCAAAGGATCCAACTACTGGAGGAACAGGTGAGTGGAGGTGAATAGTCAAGTTCGACCCGAACAAGCTATGGGACAAAAGAAAGGCAAGCACTGCTAGCGGACCTGTGCAGCAACGGGTTTATGGTTTCCCATATCCGACAAGCTGGAAATTTCTCCCGCTGATAATTCCAATTTTATGTATGCAAGAATCTGATTGAGATGAGTCTTTTTCAGTTACTCTGAGAGATTTTTGTTTGCGTACAATTGTGTCAGGTTTTAACTGAATGCCATGTAGCTTCTGCTGAGCTGACGGACCGGAATTTGTGATTACAGAGTGATGAAGGTTGCCAAGAAGATGGCGGAAGCCGGTACATTGAAGAAGATTACCTACGCTGTGTCTAATGCCAATGAGTTCAGCCAGGAGATGGAAGAGTTGGGTCTGTCAGGCTTTGACGGCAAAGCTCCCAAAGTTGCCATCAAGGACGCCAAGGGTCAAAAGTTCCCCATGGAGGATGAGTTCAGGTGAGCCGATGGGACAAGTTGGCTAGCATTGGATAACACTGAAAAACCAATGCTGGGCTTCGTTGTTTTTACGCTGTTGTGTCTGATTTTGTAAAAATGAACTACAAATATTGTCACTCCCGCCATAAAATATGTCATACCTGTTCCAACTTTAGAGGTTGTAACAATGTTGTTCAATCAATACAAGCGAGTTTCAACTGAGAAAGGTTTTACTTCATACTTTTAGGAGCCACTATCACCAGATGTCTACCCTTGTCTTAGATGATGTGCCATGTTCACTTATAGTGTACCTTTTGCAGTATGGATAACCTGGAGAAGTTCCTGACAGCTTATGCCGCTGGTAACCTGGAGCCATTCCTGAAATCAGAGCCTGTCCCAGATAACTCTAACAATGCTGTCAAGGTAAAGGGTTCGTATGGCTTCTGTCAGTGTTTGGCTGGCTGTAATAATGTCTGTATGTGGACAGCTAGGTCGCCACGGTTCAGGAAAGGGAATATAGTGAAGAGTGTTTTTGGTCCTCGCATTGGCGTCTTTTCCGAAAACCGTCTTCCAGCTAAGCTGTGTGATCCATTGGACCCATTTGCAGAGGAGTTGTCTCCTGCTGATTCTGGTCTACTTTGGAGAGCTTCGTCTTTTGGAGTTATCCTCACATTTTCCAATCTCATTATCGACTCTAGTATTCTGGGTATGAATATGGCTAAAAGGATCTCTCTGGCTTTTAGGTGGCCGTAGCCAAGAACTTTGAAGAGCTTGTCAATGATTCTGAGCGTGATGTGCTTATCGAGTTCTATGCCCCATGGTGCGGTCACTGCAAAAGCCTCGAGCCAAAATACAATGAGCTCGCTGAAAAGGTATGTGATGATTCTGCACTTTCCGAGTTTTTTCTTCCTTAAATACACCGAATGGATGTTCTCTGAACTTAATCTTGATCTAATTTGACTGTCCGTCCGAATACTAGTTATGACTAGTATATGCACTGGTTGTGCCCTATCACGTTTGACTGGTGTTATTTTTTGATCCCTTATCTAGGATAAACTCCTGCTTGCTGATGACAATTCGATCGAGCTAGTGCAGTGTTCGCCTAAACTAATGTTATTATATCTGACTGAGGTTCTCTATTCATTGTATACCAGGCAGTCATCTAAACGATGCTGAAATACATAACGATTCTGAGTTCTATGGCCTGTCTTCGATGTTATATGTTACCCTGATGACATTGGTTTGTTACAGCTGGCCGATGAGAACGGTATCACCATTGCCAAGATGGATGCCACCGCCAATGATGTGCCCACACCTTATGATGTTAGAGGCTTCCCTACCATCTACTTCGCTCCTAAAGGCAACAAGTCTAACCCTAAAAAATACGAGGTATGTAGAAGGTCATTGTTAGTCTGTACTTAAGAGCCCAATGCGAGTAGGTTAATCCCATCGACATATAATACCTGGATGTATTTTATGTCAATGATTCATTTGACTGCAATGACTGGTAATCTATTAGCTTTGTGACCGCGTGGATTCATGGATGGCACTGGTGTCTGTTGGTATGACATGCAATTTTTTTCCGGTTTTAGGGCGGACGGGAAGTTGAGGACTTTATCAAGTATCTAGCCCGCGAGGCCACTACCGAGCTCAAGGGTTATGACAGAAAGGGTAACGCTAAGAAGACTGAGCTGTAAATTCTCGTCACAGCTATTCTACCAATCACGATTTCTCTGTACAGACCAATATCAAAAGTTAGTCCTCAGTCGCCATTTAATACATTCCTATCTGGTTACGTGGCTAACTGAGCGATGTATCAATGTGTGAATAAAACTCAATATATACACAATCTAATAATATCTCTTGTTTAGTCTCCAGTTATAGTCGAGTTTGTGTTGACTAGATGATATAAATGTGACCACGGCTTTTGGTGCTGATACCTGGTAGTTCTGAAGCTGCTGAGGCAAAGAAAATTCAAAATCTTCAGTTGATTGATTTTTTACAATCATTCAGTCTAGACTATGGCGACATGACAATACAAGGTGTATTTTATTGGACAGCTCCTGCAGTTACTGGGAATGTTCACCATTCACCTAGGCAATCTAAAGCATTTCAGTGCAGTAGTCTAACATTGTGTCTTAACGTTATGGCACCTGGTGTGCATTCCCTGGTCCGCTCAGCTAGTAGAGTGTAACCAAACTAGGAGTTGATCTCTCACAGGATTACTTGATTGGTGTATCTTCCAAATGGGTAGGTTTCGTTGGACCGGCGGTAAAAATGAATATTTTTTCTTCTCATCTATCTGGACAAGGTTGGTATTCCCTCGGTCAGTAAGTTTTAATTTTGTTTGAAGAGAGAGCAGGTTCTGTCTATCTATTGTTAGCTTCTGATCACCTTATCTCTTCTAGTAAGATAACCAGGCTACATCTACCAATATAATTAAATTCTATGGATTGCCGCGTTCAACATTGAAACAAGTTCATAGGATTAACCTGATTGCATTATAAGCAATTGTGAATTGATAGCTTGAGGCTCTCTTATTGTTTTGACATCAAATTGATCTCCTCTTGAGCTTTTGTCAGCTACAGTCAGTTTGCACTGGGGTTGTGTCAATCGGATTAGTCCCAATCATACCTCTGGATAAATAGGTAGGTACTAACTATGTAGTAATTTGCTATATCGAGCTACAAATTGGAATTGCGCAGTTCACTGCTTAAATATCTGTGTTTCGATATCGGTTTTAGTCTTTGCGCGATCTGTACAGTTACTGTTTTGGTTATGCGATTGCCTTTGATGATTGCCCTTCATGAAATAACTTCCTGGGCTTATACTTAACCTCACGCATGTGATTGAGAAAGTGCAAGGAATTATAATTTATTATCGGGTCATTGAAATTAATTGCTGCTTAAATAATATGCGTTATACGTTACCCGGCTGGCACTGCAAACGCAATCTGACACTTTTATTTGACTGTTGCCCTCTAATGGTCTGAATATGTGCCAACTTTAGTTGCTTCAAGCTACAGTTTGTGCCAGGTCGAGGATACAAAGCTAATAAGGAAGTGAAAAATCTAACTGCTCAACGATTGATCGTTTCCTTGTTGCTTTGGACATAATTCTCCACTTGGCACAAGACTTATCAGTAGACACTAAAGCAGCCGTGTTTTATAATGGTTCGTAATGGAGATGTTGCTACTTTCTTATCAAATAGTCAACATAATTGAGTGAGGTTCGTATCTGCTTTCTTGGGTGATGCTGACATAGTATACACATGATCCCAACGAGTCGAAAGATTCCGCATCCTAAACTATGCCCAGATGATGATTGTGAGTGATCGACCACTAGAAGTCTTGCATTGTGTATGATCTTGAATAGCCTGATATCAATGAAGCGTTGTATGGTGATTGGGTGTAAGTAGCTTTGTATGGAGGGCTAGCTGTCGTATTTCATTAAATAGACGGTTTATGAACCTTCGCGCAACGTGACAATGTGTGTCTTTGATGCAACCAACAAATGGTAAGTTTTGTATAGATCTGATGTAGTTGCGCCACATTGTATGAATGGTGCTGTCTTCGTCAGGCCTATAGTTGGGTAAAAGACTTCATATTATAGATAATTTTCTGAACACATATTGGTTAGATATCATCATATCTAAGCTGATGGTAATGGTATGTGCATGGAATGGTGATAGGACCCGACCAGTAGGGAACAAGGTTGCCCAAGCGGAGATTTTGTTTCATATATGATGTCTACACCATTACTGCGTATCTGCCAGGTTAGATACTCACCTTTTTGCCAGTTGTGGCTTAGCATGGAGCACCACAAGCTGGTCAGTATCAATGCTACACCTCAAACTGAGGTTTGTTTCTATTCTGAGCTAGGATTTATGTGAGGAGCTCATACTTACAACAGGAGCCCTCTATGGCCCGGATTCAGACCCATGTTCTCATAATTGCGAGACCAGGCATAAGTCTACTACTGAGCTATCCCGCTATTCCCACGCGCAGTTGAAGATATGCGAGTGTGCATAGAGACCCTGCTTGGTAGCGCACTATTCTTTTAATGGCCTCAAGGCGCTGCCAAAACACAACCATGCATAACAGTGTGTGTTTAAATACTCTCCAAACTGGACACACAAGTGCCCATCACCCCTGTTTTGGTTATAATTGATGTTTTCTTATCTTTAAACCTGTGATTACATTTCGAAACCGAAAGTTAAAATTTACGCCCTTTTAACGCTGAGCTCGTGTATAATCACACCCTCACAGTTTAACCCTTCAACTGTGTAGATGGGAGAATGCCTGAAGAAAAAAACAGAAAAGATTTCACTAATAAAAGTCCTAGTGGAGCACGGAAATCATCCTCTGTACCAGGATTACAGCCAGGAACACGTAATGGGAAGTAAGTCTACAAGTAAGAGCTTATGGCGAATCAGACAGCCCGTGTACTTGGGCATTTAAAAAATATCACTTTATTTGAGTATTGCTCTGTTAATCTGTGTCTATATCTAGAGAGCAGCCACAGCTTAGTAGCTAGAATGCGCAATGCGTGTATGACTAGACGAAGCCAAAAACGAATTAATGACGATGGCAAAATGGGCATACGGGCTCATTCGCTCCTGAGCTGTGATGTAGCCTTCATGTTTCCCAGGAAACAAACTTCAGAATCCTGTGCAGGGAATAATAATATATCATAGATGGGAGGATAGCTCTGTAGCCTATAATCTGTATGGCAATATGGCTAATGACATCAACTTCAATATCGACAGCTACAAGTAGGAAATTTCACACGGGTGAAAGACCTGATAAGTTTATTTCATTCAAGAGTGAGCAGGTGGCGCTGGTGATAGACCAATTTTTGAAGAGTTTGTTTCTACCGATGCATTCATCTGTTTTCGTTGTGTCAACTAAAGGTTTCATTTCAAAAATATAATTGTCTGGTATCAGGGTCAAAGTGTGGCGTTTGAATAGATGATCTGTTTTGGCATATACCTTTCAAGAAATTGACTTTCAACTGTTGTGACCCATGGATTCACTCCATTGAGGCTATCCCTGGTGAGCTAGTGAGATGGACGCTTTTGCAACTCTTCCTCATTTTAATGTTTAAAACCTGATTTGGTTTAAGGTTTAAACCAATTCAAGAGGACCAAAGTCTAGGACCACAGGTAAAACAGCAGCGCTACCTTAGAAAAATGCCTTCAGTCTCATGATGATTGTGAGATGTCTATGGATCAACGTGGTCTACGGCAAACAAACAAAAAGCTGTCATATATTTGTTACAGATCGACAAAAACAGGAAAACCCACAAGCAAAAGTATCATAAGAGACAAAAGTAATACTTCTATAAAAGAAAAGTTACCAACGCAGAATGAGGAGGCCGGACAGGTGGTCGTAACTCCAGCAAGATCTAACTCTTCTAGAAGGTGACTAGTGGTCATGGGCAGTTTATTGATTAGATTGGATAGAATTGATTATTGCTCATGACACAGGTGATCATCCTGCGAGCCCCAAAGCAGACGACGCTGTATTACTTCATATTCCTTTTAGAGGGTTTGTGAGGAGCTCGCACTCACAAAAGAAGAGCAGCATGACTGGGGTTTGAATCCAGACTCATGCAATTGAGAGCTTGTCATTTTACCACTGGACTATCGCATTTCCAATTTATTCAATTCAAGCAACTGATCTTGAAAATTCAAATGACAGCGATGTCCGGTACAGATAGACTGCATGGAAATGTAACACCGACTGAACAGGCTTTTGATTCAGAGAACCTTTGATGCCATCCTTTCCAAGTTCTATGAATTGAGAGGGAGCACACTGCATGTTTCCTGTTAAAATCAAATTCATGCTAATTGCATTTTTCTTTGCTACTATTTATAGCTGTAAATAAAGTTGTTATATAATATAGTCTAATCATAAGAATTACTCAACAGTTTCTGCCCTCTTGACTTCTTCTCTTTGTTGATAGGCAACACATCAGATGCACAATCACATCTGCCGCTCTCTCAACAATTCTTGTTTCCTAATCTTGGATGAAATACTATAAGACCTACATGCACTGTTTATTTTCCTTAGCTTTGTATCAAATATGTTAGCTTTAATGAGTACAAATTCTCATGCATATCCTATTTTGAATAACATTGAAATTGTCTCTGAATCAGACTGGCTTGAATTGTGGTAATAAGATATGCGGACATTGACCGTGACTTCCCCTATAATCAGATAGCTATATGGCTTTCGTCTTTTGTGTTTTTCAGAATTGATATCAAGTCTGCCCAGCCATCAACTACACTAAAACCGAGCACAGATGTCGCTCAAAAGTCAAAACAGCTGTAAGTTTTGCAAGTGATATAGCGGAGTGATGAGATGACGGCATTGGGGATGGCGCAATAGCTGGATGGTGTGATGGCGGTGTGGACGGGTTTGCGGAATAGTGCGATGGTCTGAGCGGGCTGGCGGGGTGGGGGCCTGGTGGAGTGGCGGGGTGGCAGTTAGGCTGGATGGATGCTGGGATGGCAGGATAGCATGATAGCGCAACCGCGATGATCGTGAGATTCAAGGTTCAAAATCTGACCATGCTGAGCTCTTGCTTTTACTACAAGGTCCTATCACACTGGTCATTCCCAACTCCAAAACAAGCCTCAGGCTTAGGAGATCTGTAAATAGAAGGGCTAAGTGCAGTGTAAAAAAGATTTGGTTATTTTGACTTCATCATAAAGGATATACCATAGAGATGTGCAACTGATTCTACGGAATGTGAAATGAAAACATGTCTTTGTGTGCATATTCCTCTGGGCAAAATGTTTCCGATTCGCTTGCTGACTTGAATTATTTAAAACTTAATGTCCTCTCTTTGATGCCCCGCTGCTGGTGTTGCCTTTTCATAGATCTCTAAAGCCTCTGAAAATCCATTTTTAATACACGCATAGCGACATCTTATTATGGAAGAAATGATGGCTCCGTAGGTAGCGCATTCGGTTTTGAAACAGACGACCTGGGTTCGGTTTCAAGACTGCACGTCTCTTTGTGCTTCCCCCCCATCAGAGTGGGATCATGGGCAAGGGAGACCCACCCATAGAGTACCAACTCTATGGGGGCAAACCATAGATCATCCCGAACGCAAGCCACTAGCTTAGCGAAGCCAGCCATGTAAAACAAGACCAGAAACCTGTGCCAATCAAATGACACATCACAATACGGCAATGAGTTAGTCAGTCTTGTGGAATTGTGATCACTTTGCCTTTGGGTATGCGATTTGTTTTGACCCATAGAAACTGCAAACCATCAGTCAATAATTTTTTATTTGACAATGTTTGAACATTTCATGGTTCAGTGTCATTACACATAGCACGAAAGGATGACCCTTGTTTTCATACATCACCAGTGCTCAAAACAAATCTAATTACTGTCACATTAGGCTTGTCTTTGACGCTGTGCATGTCCAGTGTATAGGATTCAGTCACCGATTTGGGACCAGTATAACTAGTCATTGATCTTATGATTTGTGTACAGCGAGTAGGTAAGCACATTGTGTGTATCTTTAATTTCACCTTCTTTGCTTGCTCTTGATATACGTGTAGATAATTTCTTAGGTAATTAAGATGTTTCACTATAGGTTAGGTTTGAAGGCGAAATTCGCCTGTCTCCGGTTTTTCATACAATGTACTCTCGATTCAAAAGATCTCTTGATATCTGTATTGTCTCATCTAACTCGGTTCCTAAAAGTGAATTGTTGGAATTTTATAATAAAAGTGACCGTCTGAATCTGTGTAAGTTTCAGATGATTGATAATTCCTATGTAGTTTAACATCCCAGACCAAAAGTGACCAATGGGATGGGACCCTTTTGTCCTATGAATTGAGAGCTTATTAGGGTACAGTAGTGGCTTAGTAGTGAGAAAACATTACTTACTCGCAGAGAGTCGTGAACCCAAATCCCAGCAAAGTCAATGGCGGTGACAGGAAACGCACCCGACCTTAATTCGCTCCTGAGTCTTGTTGTGGTACACAGACGAAGTCTCCCTGTTAACCAGGAAGTGGACTCCATGACACCATACAGGCAATAATAAGTAGAACAAACAGGTGAAACAAGAGAAAAAGACCCTTGCACATTCTGGTGTCACCATGAAAAGGTCACCAAAGCCTCTGGAACTTCAAACAGAATTCCGCTGCCTTTTCAGATCAGAACGAGGTATGAAGGAGAGAACACCACGGTTTTCTGGTCGGGTAATAGTGGATGATCCGGGTGAGGTCCCTGTGATACAGGCACTTATGGACAGGTGAGTTAGCCTCTATCACTCACTCACTGCTGTGACTTCCAACTTGTTGGTAGCGAATCCCCATCTGATTAAGCTAGGTGACTTTCTGCTATGTAGTGGTGGTAGGTGTAGTGGTGGTAGGGCATTCGGCTTTGAAATAGGTAACCTGGGTTTGATTCCAAGTTTGGGCATCACATTGTGCCATCTCGGTCGCCTGGATCTGGATTGCGATATCTAATGGAACAGGCCCATTTATAGAATAATAGCTCTATGGGGTAAACCATGGACCATCCTGAAAACGATCCCATATTGCTTAGTGATGCCATCCATGTTAAGATCTTATCTTATGTATAGGAGAGACTCTTACTGGATGCTTTGAGTTATGGTCTTATCGCATTATTTGTAATGTATGAATTTTATGTCGCCAAGTGGTTCTTGCCTTCGGCTTCTAG
>Ga0224511_10002944_pt1 | contig 11912 bp, 8 predicted proteins | sample SF_May12_sed_USG_2_FD_169988 | JGI IMG/M metagenome (GOLD analysis project Ga0224511, IMG submission 169988) | Sediment microbial communities from San Francisco Bay, California, United States - SF_May12_sed_USGS_8_1 | ecosystem: Environmental > Aquatic > Marine > Sediment | place: USA... | reverse complement strand
ATGATCACCGCACTTCGGATTTTGACTGGAACTAATATCAGCCGTGGCTTCAGATGATATAAAGCTTTATTATATGCACAATCTTTTGTAGGCGTTGACACCTCACTGCAGATTAATTTAACGAAAATGTCTAGTCTACCGCAAACAGTAACCGTGCCACCTCCCGGCAAGAGAAAGGAGATATATACTTACAATGCACCATGGACTCTGTTCAGTATGAACTGGAGCATTCGCCCGGATAAGAAGTTCCGGCTCGCTCTGGGAAGCTTTGTGGAAGAGTACAACAATAAGGTGGAAAATGATATTTTGACGCATACAGGGGCTTTAAGTTAACAGTCACTCATTATAAAAGACCGCATCATAATTGCTAGCCATCTTATCTGTGTTTCACTGCTGGACAAAAGCCACACCGACCTGTCACTCACTCATCCCGTTGCATCCGAGCAGCTATATGATAGCGGTGCCCCATGTTTCTTTTACCTAATGGGGTCCGTAACAGATGCGTGCTTTTCATAATACCCATCTATCTCCAGAGACAATGGCGTCAGTCTGTAGGAACTATTCCAGATAGGTTATATCGTAGAGTTAACCTCCCTTAAATCTATGGGTTATAAAGTGACCCTGTATTACCGGGATTGTTGATGCGAAATTTGACAAAAGGTAGATATTTCAACAATATCAGCGCCAAAGTAGCCGTCACCTAGGCTCTTAGGAGACTCGCCATTCACATTTAGCTACTTATAATGCACTCCTCCACATCATAGCACAGATTAAAACTTTGATAGTGCCAAGATTGGGGATTGCACCCTCATGTTCGGGTCTATCGGTAGGTATGTAATCATAGAAGTATGACTTATCTATGAATGTTTGAACAGACCTGAGTTTCTGCAGGTACAAATAGTGCAGCTGGATGAAGAGACATCTGATTTTGCCTGCAAAGCAACATTTGAGCACCCGTACCCTACCACAAAGATTGTCTGGATTCCTGATGTGGTAAGAATGAAACCTGTTTTTTCGTCTGTCATGTCTTTCATCAGCATGTTGAAATCGAAAATAGTGTAAAAGCACTTGGGTTGGGATTGTTCAATTCTTGGCGTAAGCCCTGGTCATGACGGGCTCCCGCAGTGAGTATGAACTCTTTATGTGAGTTCCAGCCATTCCACCAAAAACCTCCAGTTTAGTTGGGATGACAAAGTTGCTTCGTTACACAGTAAGTAAATAGAATAAAAATGTCCGTCTACAACATGCATGGCGGAATTGATTATATTTTGAATTATCTTTTCAGAAAGGAGTATATCCAGACTTGGTAGCGACATCGGGAGATTATCTTCGTATCTGGCGAGTTGGTGACCCAGAAGTGCGATTGGAATGTCTTCTCAATAATGTGAGTGACCAATCACCCCTGCCACCATTGATACACTTTACCAAACTATGGGTCACTAGCTAGTGGTGTTGGTTCGGAGTCCATTCCTACTCAGTGATGCATTAGATATTTCATACATTATTCAGGTGAATAAACTCATTTCTATCCTATCATATGTTGTGCCATACGGAAGTGTACATTTGTAAATTGTTGACTCCTCGCCTTTCCTGTCAGCTGCTATATGTGAAGTTCAGCTCATTACCTTTGTGTATTTTGCATCATTACCCGCATAGTAAAGACTTATGACTCCAAGATCTGTTGGGCAATGGTTTATTCTTATTCTAGAATAAAAACTCAGACTTTTGTGCTCCTCTTACTTCCTTTGATTGGAATGAAGTGGACCCTAATTTGCTTGGGACATCAAGCATAGATACCACATGCACCATATGGGGACTTGAGGTAAGTGCTTAAGGTAAATGTTTTCCTTAGAAAAGCTCTTTATTTTACATCGCCATCCGAAACCGCGTACGCGTATGAAAGGACGAAGTGCCTTCCCAGCTAAGAGTTGAACCAGAAACCCCTCCTGGTCCTAAACCCAATGCGCTATCTAGCAGACAGCCGTATGTGTAGAACATATCTTTTTTCTTCTATTTGATGCATGATTGCCCCACGTTTGGCGCATTGTAGACAGGGCAAGTGATTGGCAGGGTAAACCTCGTACAAGGTCATGTGAAGACTCAGCTGATAGCTCATGATAAGGAGGTCTACGATATTGCCTTCAGTCGGGCTGGAGGAGGCAGAGATATTTTCGCCAGTGTTGGTAAGAGCTTAACCGATTCTCTCAACGCACACTATCAGTGTATCCTGGGTACTGTGAAGTAGTCGATGGATGTGTATAAGTGAATACGGGCGGTGATGGGCGTAATAATGATTAACTTATGGTATGGCCCCTAATAGTAAGGCAGTGTAGCTGTGTGATTCGAGCGCCCACTGCTAGCATAGAAGGTCCTTGTTTCAAGACTGGTTGTTCGCGGGGTTTTGCAATAACCCTCTCTGTTCACTCAGCCGGGTATGGGTACCCGGGTCTCTTCAGAGCTGGGGAAGGTTGAGGCGGTGAGAAGGGGGAGGAGGAGTGGCCCCCATTCTTAGATCACCCGTTGCCGGTACAAGTTGGCTCTCCAATACCAACTTCCCCCACACGCCCCTGGGCTAATGGGCACCCTTTACCTTACTTTTACTTTACCGTTTGTTAGGCGCCGATGGATCAGTGCGAATGTTTGACCTGAGGCATTTGGAGCACTCCACCATTATATATGAAGACGTTCAGCACCAGCCTCTGCTGAGGCTAACCTGGAATAAACAGGACCCTAACTACCTGGCTACCTTTGCCATGGATGCTACGGAGGTATACGACGTTTCCCCTATTAATCACTGGACTCATCAATGTCTCGCTCTTCAAACCGATACCTAATTTCGTGCGACTGGGATCAAGTTAGTCATACTGTGGGAGGTTTTTCTTGGGTCAGACTTTGAGTAAGCCTCTCACTCTAGACCACTATCATGAATTTGTTTCACTGCGGTGTAGAGTGAAGCGATGGCTTGGTCGAAAGTGTATTGGGCCTTAGATCTCTGCTTCGATTCCCAGGTCGGGCAAAAATTCTGTCCCTCACAACGTTGAATGAAGAAGGTCTACCCATAGAGTTGACCTATCTATGGGTGCATACGGATGTAACCAGAAAGTCTCCCAAAGACTCGCCCCGCGAAACGTCGGGTCGAAAGGATTCAATTTGTGTACCACTCGTGGCAGTTGTTCTGTCATGGAGGCATAAAATTGTGTTTACCACTGCGACACGAAAACAACGCGGAAACTTTCCAGGACTTCCTTCACTTTCCTGTATAATGTTGGATTTGTTGCAGGTGATTATCTTGGATGTGCGCGTACCTTGTACGCCTGTTGCTAGACTGAGTAATCACAGAGCCTGTGTGAATGGCATTGCCTGGGCTCCTCATTCCAGCTGCCATATCTGCACCGCCGGTAAGTCAGCGTGGAGGCGTACAGATATACTGATTAAACTAGGCATTTACGAGTTCATGCTTGTCCTGAAGCAGATGGAGATAGGAGTTTTTTTGAGGCGCTCACTTATGACCAAGACTTGAACCTTGGACTTATCAATCTTTAGTCAAACACTCCAGTCACTGAGCTATCCCAAAATTGTTGTGTATCTCAGGTGATGACAACCAAGCATTGATATGGGATATACAGCAGATGCCTCGTGCAATAGAGGACCCTATATTGGCTTATACGGCGACAGGTGAGATTAACTGCGTGCAGTGGTCGGCTACTCAGCCAGACTGGATCGCCATTTGCTACAATCAGAGTCTTGAGATTCTGCGCGTGTAGTGACCGCAGCTGCCTACTACCAAGCCTAACTGAGAGAGCCTCAATTTATTCCTTAGTTACCTATAGTGTGGTGCAGCATCCTTGTATTGTTCAAGGCTGCGCCGGGTGTATTGTAAATTCTGTATACTAGTGAATGTCTTCGTGGACTTATTGCATAGCTGTGTTTCTAGGATTTGGTTATGGTATTGTTGGATCTGAAACTGCACCACATAATAACACCATAATTTCAACCACACTATGTGGCATTTTATGCTACATTGGTGTATTGATACTCTTCAGAATTATTAACGGTATGTCTCTAATCAGTTTTTTTACAAATAAATCTTCCGAAAGCTAGCAGGTTGAAAGTGTATTCCATTTTGGCACAGCTTTGTGGGATAGAGTAGTGCCTTCCTTTCTGCTTACTGCGTAATGTTGAAAAAATCTCCCAAGTAATTGATACAGTGCTCAAGGCTCAGTGGTAGAGCGCCCTAATCCGAAGAGCCTGTGTACCGGTCATGACGGGCTCCTGCTGTGAGTTGGAGCTCCACACGTTATCCTAGCTCAAAATAAAAACCAAGCCTCACTAGAGGGTGGAGGCGTGGAGCAATGACACTGACCCACTTGTGGTTCTCCGTATTAAGTTGCAGCTGGCGAGAAAACAATTATCTAACCCGGCAATTTAAATCTAGTGAAAAATTCATACGGCATTATTCTGTGATATGTCGCTGGATTCACCTTTGTTTATCACCCGAATGACTGTAAGACCACTTCAAAGTTGGAGATAATCCGATGCATCGCTCCTGAACCCTTTTTGAACCAAGCTAGCCATCAAATAGGACCAACTTGGTCCAGTATAGAACTTCCATATGGATGAGATAGTGTAGTTGTTCACTATGCGGCATTTCAGTGGCATGCACAAAGGAATGCAATGATTCTGAGTATTTGAAAATGGGGCTCCATAGTGGTCATGTCATTGATCTGGGATAGCGGAATAACGGGATAGCTTAAAGGAAGAGTGGTGCGGTTGCTATCGCAAGAACTCGGGTTCTACTTCTCCGATTCACCAGAACAGTGAAGACATCGTACGAGGAAAATTTCTGTGACAAGGGACTGCTACAATAAACTGCCAACTACACAATTCTGATAAGTGATCAGCTTTACTGCGCTTGGTTTTGTGGAGTAGTTTATTTGGAATGGCATACTGCCCTGTTAGAACAAGCTAAATAAAAAGCCGATCGAATATTAGAAACCCCACAGCATAGCAAAGAAGCCATCTACAATGGCTTTTTTCACTCATTTATGAAGTGTAAAAAAGTACTATGATATCATTATAATTATATATATCTGGTAAATACTTAGGCCGGATAAGAGGGCAATTTCTAGAATGTATAAGAAAGTACATCATGGAAGACACACTGCGCAATAGGATGGAGAGATCGCATGCAGAAAAACATTATTTACTTTTCAGAAAAATAAACTCCAACACATTAAACCATGTAGTTATCTTTTTAGTCAGGTGAGGATATGTTTTAGACATACATGAATCAGTACGAATGTTACAAATTTTAATAACCGCGGAGGTCAGCTTTTGTGTCAAGCACATTTACAATATTGGCCTTCATGCTGGGAGTGACGTGATAGGATATGTCGAGAGCATACGCCATAGGGCATAGTCTGCACTCACGCGTACTCTTCCGACTTCTTTATTTCATTGTACAGGCAGCAGCTCAGGATGATTAGAAAAATCTAAAACCGAAAAATGAAAACCATGTGTGCAGTTTATTGCATGTATGTCTGTGGATGACTAGAGGAGTATAGAATGACACACCAGAAAATAAAGCATATCAAACGGTCCCTTTGCCTTGGCTAACAAATTCGTGCAATCGCAGAAGACTTAGGGAATACTACAAGTACACTGCGAGACTGGAGACAGACTCCTCACCATAACAGAGCGGATTTGCACAGTGCAGAAATAATTTCCCACAGAACATATATAAAGAGCTTAGGCTAATATGTAGAGACGGTCTCTTTTCTTTTTTTAGGTCCTTGAAATGTATTGAATAGTCCGTTAGCTCAATGGAAGAGCACCGGCTTTGCAATCACATGAACACCTGTTCTAACTTGATCATGATGTGCTCCCATTATGAATGAGGCCCTCTTAGACGCCATGGCGAATAGAAAGCATCTCAAAATACATGTAAATCTTCACCTCTGCAGGAAATATGACATCTCAACTCAAAAGATTGGTCTCGATCAGTGCTTCTCCGCTATTGGAGAATGGATGAGGGGGCATGCAACTAGAGAGCACCCTAGGATTTCAGTTGGCCAGGTAGCCTGGCTCTTCAGCATTTGGTGGGCAGTAGACCACTTCCGCTGACCCCTGACCCGCCATTTGCCAAAGAGCAAGGCCAGCCGGCGTTTTTTCAGTTCATGCACTGTAATTTCAATGCACAAAAAGCTAAATTTGTTAGTCTATGGTGACTGTGCACATGCAAGCTACAGTGATAGTGATACTATATGGAGAACAAGGAGTATTTTGAGATGTTGGGATGCAAAAGTAAACAGTGTCACGAGTTTTGCACCGCACGAAACTACAGCGAAGGAGTAAAGATTATAGCTATACGGGTTCATGTAAAAATCACACTTATTTGAAAAGTCAAATATGTCAGGTGACAGAAACTGTCAGTCGATCTACTATTAGATAAAACTGGGAACATATTTTATTGAAATATAAGGTTGGAAACTTTGAGTAATTAGCATCAGTAAGATAATAACACTTGTAAAAATGAGTTACTGAACCATAAGTCTCAGTGAAATAAGAGTAATATATGTGATTGGAATGTGTGTACAACCTTTTTCACCAGGACCAGCTATATAGAACAGCTACACCAGGAGTTGTGAACATACTGTCGATCGAGAGAAGTGGATCACTGCTTTACTATTTATTAGGTCATTAGGTGGAGGGGGTTAAGACAACAGTGCTACTGACAGCTTTCCATGTATAAATGCAGTCTATGTAGTATATATAGCTTTTAAAACAAGATTGTAAAATTGTATCATTGGTGAACTTGAAACAGCGGTAAAATTCCTATTATATTTGGGCTCAATTACATGCAGGATGCCTTGCTACTCATCAACTTCAAGCTTTGTCCTCCTCAGAACGGATGCCATGGCATAGGCAGCATGCAAACAGTATGAGCAGAAGCTACAAAAACATGACAATTTCTCTTAAAATGAGAGTCCAAATAGGGGTTCGCAACTCCTGGTTAAGCGCATGAAGCAGGGTAGTCAGGTGATTTATCGGCCTGTTGTAGGGCGAGAAGAGCGCTCCTCCAGTTCTTCGCTCTTCTCACCCTACTGAATGATGATCAACCAAATCATTCGGTTAGCAGCGGGGTAGCCAAGTGACTTGGCTTATCGGCATGAGAGGGTGGGCGAAGGAAGCAGTAGACTTTTACTTCTAATGCTTATTTCGCCCCATGCCCTCCTCTACCCAAGAGCTGGATCATTTGGCTAGCAGCAGGGAGGGTGAACATGGTGCTACCACACTGAGGCAAGGAAAGGAAAGGAAGCTTGGGAAAGAGCACACATATACATCAACACTTTTACAAGGTAGAAAGCACCCTCAATCAGAGTCAACACAATGTTCAAGCTCAGCCAAATGACTTGGCTCTTCCATATGCATGGGAGAGGGATAGTGTAAAAAACTTTCCTTGTGCCATCTTGCCGAAGATTCAAAGCTGGAGAGACCAGTGATCATAGAGTTACCCTCTCTATGTTAGTAATCTTTATGCCAACAATGCTTTGTTATTTTGCGTCACGCCATGGCAGTCTTGGCCAGCAGCCTATTCATTGCCACCAAAAGTGTCCTGTAGCTGCATTAATACGGTTTTGCTGGTTCCCCATGAACAACCGATATTCGGCAACAAAGGTACGTACTTCTAAACCGTACATAATGATAATCTCATTTTTGTCTAGTTTTGGGAATGCATGACTTCCACTGCAATTCAACTTTTTGTGAGGCTCAAACTCCAGTCCCAAGCTTGGTAAAAGGAGGGAGATCGATGGCAGGAAAGGCACACAGACGTAATAAAACTACATCAAGCTCTAATGATGTAGCCTTTAAGAGTGGACACCAATCAACTCGAACAGAAGAGGAAGTACATGTAAACTTGCTCTTACCTGCAATCCAGCTGTGCCACCAGCGATACCGATGAATATGATGCTTCGGTCAGTCACATAAGTATAGAGCTCATCATAACAACCCTGAAGTTAATGAGAAAAAAGTAGTCGCAAATCTCATTCTAAAGATACAAAATAATGAATGCAACGAACTCCACGTATGTTGGATTATTAGGTGCATTCGCGGACTCGGTTTCGGTTTAAGAGCACGACCGAAAAGCGCGATTCAGAAAAGCATCTTTCGGTCGAGGTCTACAACCGAAAGCACACGCCTCCACAATTCTGCGACCGGAAGCAGGCATTAACGTAGTAGTTTGGGCAAATGTCAAGGTTACAGAAGGTTTGATTACTACATTGGGATTATGAATCGCGAACGATTGTTTAGCTCTAGCCGATGAGTTGAGAAAGGACAACTCTGATCCGATCGGAATCCATCCTGAACTCAATTGTGCTTCCTCATCGCGACCGTGTTTTCGAGTGCTAGCATGAACGAGCGATCGCACTGTTGCATACAATAGCGCCTCAAATTTTACTAACACTATTTTGTCTTACCATTGGCCATATTGGGCTTTTCTGTTGACTAGATACAGTTTGCATGTGCTTTGTTATGGTCTGAGAGTGGCTTTACTTAGCTCACGTAAAAGAGCATAAGATTCTCCAGAGTCTAAAGGATAGTGGGAAAAAGGCACCTTTGGAATTTTGGTCCGATGGCTCGAAACGACAGAGGAAGTCACATATTGAAATATATTTTCACCTTAACGTTCTCCACATATGATACATTGGTGGGGCACTGAGCATCCATGACAGTCAGAGTAGCTGCTTCACCTCCCCAGATCTCATCCACTAGCTGACTGAGAGTTAGTGCTCCTGCATCCAGGGGGCAGCAAGTAACAGGGTAGTTTCCGTTGTAATCCGTATAGTTGTTAACTCCGCAACAACTGAACTATGAAAAGAAACCACACTAATAGATTAATTTTATTCTCGTATGACTTAATTCTATGGTGATGCGAAGCTGCGTTGGTCATTACGGTTTAGCATGGAGCACCACCGGTGGGTCACTAGCAATGCTTCACCTCATAGTGAGGTTCATCTTTGTTTTGAGCTGTGATTAATGTGATAACAGCTATCCCGATATCCCAGAAACTGCACTAATAGTTAAAAGAACAACCCAAAACAAAAGATGTACAACAGACTAGTCTGTAGTGATAATGATGTTGTAATATAATGAGCCATAGAGATCTTTACGGCACTGGATTTGTAGCCATTTTCCCTCAGAACAGTGACAATGTCACCGTTCAGAATCATATACAAGAGGTTCCTTAAATAAATCAGTCACAAGTTGCACAAAAGGTATGCGAATGCGGTCTTTTCAAGCTTAGATTCCATGCCTTAGTTGACGAGTACCCTGGAAGAGAGAGGTATGTCCAGTTTCCACTATGTTCACCTTGCCCAGGCTTTACAGTTTTACTAGAAGCTGCTCCATCTGCTGGGGGGGGGAATTGTTGCCGTGCTTTTTTTCTTTTGGAAGTTGATGAAATTAATCATGCACCACAGCGACTGATCACCATCAAGGGTACATTATGTTTACACGTATGTTTACACGTATGACTGAAAATAGCAAAATACCAACTAACCAACTAACTCTGCAACTGCGAGAATGTCTGTGAGTATTAGTGTGGTTCATTTTTCAAACTGATTATCCAAAACAAAAAAAAAGATCGTGGCTGTGACCGTAGTGTTTTGCCAAGCAGCTGCTTGAACAGCTGGGATGAATATGTATTTGCTTTATTCAAACCCGGAGAGCATCCAGCATGGGACAAGCATTCTGTCATTTTATGCTGGGAGATATACTTGCATCTGCTCAATGCACCAGAGAATCTTTTGGGTACAGCCCAGACTGTGGGTAGAGTATACACATGACCATCCTATAATTTAGATGTTATAAGACTACATCTGAACAAACCTTTAGCTGAAGAGCATCCACTCCCTTACTGATGATGTCTTTTGAGCTATATGACCACTCCTTTCCAGATATGGGAGCGAATGTGCTGGTGTAGGTCTGATTATTACCGAGTACAGCTGACAGCTCAGACCTGAAGAGTGCTGATACTTTATCATAGAAAAAGTAGGCAACAACAACCACGCCAATCTCCAGCACAAACAGGATACCGATGATAATGGCATACTGTAAGAGAAGACAACTGAATTATACCATAAGCTCATTACCTTGTTTTACATTGATGGCGCCACCAAGCCAATGTCTTATTTTCAGGCCCGTGCAGGGTTTGTCATATAGACTTGATACTCTATGGATGGGCTACTTTATTTAACACTGCAATCAGCATAAAGGGATGGGCTAATTATGGATCAAACCCTATTTACAGAACTTACAGTAAAAGTAATTTTCTGTTTGCATGACAGAATGGGTGAGCCAGCAGGAGACTTTCTGCTTATTACCTGTGTGCCAAGTGAAGTCAACTATCGGTAGACTTCTTTTATTTAATGTCACGATCCGAAACCAACGAGGGCATTGCGAGAGTTTTTGCTCGAATGGAGGTCGAAACCTAGGAACCCAGTCCCAAAGCCAAGTACGCTACCCACTAAGCTATCAGTTTACCGTGGCAACTTACAGTGATGAGAAGACACTTGACTTTCTTCCAGGCTCCACAGCAACCCAGAAAAGAAACGAGGAAGATAAACGCTCCACCAGCTATCAGGATGTATGCAGCATCAGAGATGAGTTTGCCATACGCAGACGAGTTAGGGATATTCTCCAGAACATTGAGGAAGATAGTGGCATCGATAGCTACCCAGATACCAATACCTAGTGCAACTGCACCGATGAGCTAGAAAAAATGGTATGGGTTACAACAGATACAATTTGACTGTGTTTTTCTCTACTTGGGCACTTGGCCATCCTATCCAACAGACCTCCTGAGCCTGAGGCTTGTTGGAAAGGTAGGGGCTATAAATTATTTGAGGAGCACATTCTCACAGTGGCTTTCAGCGTGACTCGGGCCTGAACTCAGGATCTCACAAGCTCGAGCCTATCACTTTAGCCATTGAGTTATCCCGCAATTGTGACCAGATATGGCTGAGCACGTTTGGCCATTTGATCCCACCCAGTGTTGAGCATACTTTTCATTACTGAATGGATTGTTCAAAATGTGATCATTGAATGGACTCCGGGGAAAGAAAGCCGAGCATACGTCTTGTTGACATTGCTATAAATTCAAGTACAGCTCCCACTGTTCATACCTCATAAACCTTTCAGAAGACACTATTCAAACAGTGCAGCTAGTTAGCTGGCACTGCCCCAAGGTTCGGCTACAACTAGCCAACTGCAATGAGCACTTGGTCACAGCTTACAAGGATGGCTTATGAAAAGCTAAAAGCTGTATACTGACTAGGTGAACCATGTGTGAAATCTCGCCCATTTCGCCTGTTACTTTGGAAACAGTAATGAAAACTTGACTTGCAGGATGTTAGACTTGCAGACTTGCAGACTTGCAGAAGTCCTGATACTTCGTATCAGGACTTCTCTTCACACCTGCATCCTGCACTCAAGAGTTTATGTACCACAGCAGACCCAAGATCCTAGTTCGGTTCTTTTTTCACATTGCGGGTGAAGTACCATATATGACATGATTTCGCAGCCACTCTTGACCCAAAAACATTGCATCTAAACTCCAGTGTACATGTAGCTAATAGGAAAACGAACAGAGACACATTGTTTAGCCTTTAACATCTAGTTGTAGTCGGATACTTACGAAGAAGATAATGTTGAAGGCGATTAGCAGATAGCGAGCACATCCCGCACACCCCATGTTTATGATTTGGCTTGGTCCTTCCTAAAAGACAAGAGGACAAACAGGTGACTTAAACTATGAAGGTAAAGTACAGACAACCTATTGAATACAAGAAGAACTCCAGTCATGTGCCATCTCTATGACCAAGCACAATGTTACTAAAGGTGCATGTTTG
>Ga0224511_10002943_pt1 | contig 11912 bp, 9 predicted proteins | sample SF_May12_sed_USG_2_FD_169988 | JGI IMG/M metagenome (GOLD analysis project Ga0224511, IMG submission 169988) | Sediment microbial communities from San Francisco Bay, California, United States - SF_May12_sed_USGS_8_1 | ecosystem: Environmental > Aquatic > Marine > Sediment | place: USA... | reverse complement strand
GGTGCGTCACTGGGGGGTTTGTTGAGCATTTGCAGATCCGTGCCGGTCGACTCAGCACCACGTCGCGTCGGAGTTGTGTCTTTGGGTCTACGTTGTCGGGGCGATCGGCCGGCTCCAGTTTCGTGTGGCGAGGCACTTTGAGAGCTTGGAGGTCGTTGCGTATGAGCAGTCGTACGATGAGGCATTTGTTCACGTTTCTTGCCCTCGTTGTAAAACTGTTTATGTCTAGGGAGGTTGTTTTTACTAGTCGGGGTCGAATTCTCAGCGGTTGGCTGTTCTTCTGCCTAAAAAATGGTATTCCGCTTTCAGTCATTTATCTTGTTATCGTCTATCGGCTATTGCGAGGATGTCAAGGAGGTTAGGATGCCAATATGTGCAAAGGGGATAAAGATAAAGACCATCAGGTTACTGAACCGATAACCTAGCGGATAGCGTACTGGACCTTAGACCTAATGTCTCAATAACATAAAAAAGGATGCCTACTCATAGAGTACCCTTCTCTATGGGGCATGCAGAAACCGAAAGTCTCCTAATGATGCAACCTGGGAAACCACTGAGTCAAAAACTCAGTCGGCCAATTTCTGCGAACCCCTGACACCGTTTAGGATACAAAAAAAAGAATAAGTTGCTAATTCAATCTCATTTTGTTTCAATTTCAGCCATAGTTACTTGAGTTACCGATATCAGTCAAAAGTCATATCAATATCTCTACAACACATGAGGAGTTGTGTTCTTTTAAAAAATGTTTACAGCTCTAAAAGTACACCAACCAATGACTGTGGTGCAACCTTTGTCATTTGTCTTTTTAGTTAAAAGGTGTAAAACGACAGATAAAAAGTCGGAATTGTTTTGGGGATTTGAGATTTTTTGGTATGATTTGAAGCCATTCAAATTACAACAAAATAATTTGTCATAGTTAGGAGTTATGCAACCTTACATTATTAGTTGCACGAGATCGCAACTCCCATTTAACCATTTGTAAACAAACCTGATCGGTGGTCACAAGTGGAGCCTCCGTGGTGCCTTCAGCGGTTGCGGGAGGTTCTTCCGGCTAAAATCATAAACCGGACAGAGGCGTTAAGGTTGGATGTAGTGGCTTGGCTGAACCATGACAAGAGACACGGCCGACATAGGAACAAAACCCAACTACAGTGAAACTTGGTTAACTCGACCTCGGATAACTTAAAAACTTGCTTAACTCAGAACAAGTTGCATGGTCCCTGCCTGGGTAATGATAATTGGCTGGGCATATCTCGAACTCTCAGTCATAACTCGAACTGAAAACTTTGGTTAGTGCCATCAAATTACCTTTTATGTGGCTGGATGAGTTTACATTATTGTGTAACAAGCTTAATTTCATTGTTTTCTTCTCACGTGGGAAGAAAATCTCACAAATTTTAGAAAGTTTAGCCAGGAAATGGAATACACTAGAGCGAAATAGACTGGCTACGGTGGCCACATGGTTAAAGCAAAGGGAGAGCATAACTCCGGTTAAAGCAAAGGGAGAGCATAACTCTGGTTAAAGCAAAGTGAGAGCATGACTCATAACTCTGGTTAAAGCAAAACGAGAGTATAACTCATAACTCAAACTTTTCATAACTCAAACTTTTTTTAGTGGTCCCCTGCAGTTCGAGTTATCCATGGTTCACTGTACAAGGTAGTAAGGTAGGACTAGATAAAGGGATAGCTGAGTGCACTTTGATCAAGATAGAAAGATTCTGGGGTCAAGAAGTGATCAAACTGTCCGTGCAAGTTCCCACACAATTCTCAGGTTCTAATGTTCCACAAACGCCTATAGTCCCAGTGAAATGAGATGGCAAGACGCCCGCGATCATCTTGTATTACATGGTCCGTACTCTATGGGTGGATTTCTATTTAACGTCACAAAAAACATAAAATGAAGCCCAAATTTGGCATCGAAGCCGGTCCACCACCGAACCCTACATTCATACTTTAGACTGCGCAACTTTGACCTCAACCGGTACCGTCCAGTACTCACAGTGGCTAGTAGATATTTATTTTTTTCCCACTCAAGGTCAATAATGCCTCCTTTTCGTTTCTGCTCATCGTAAAGCTGTCTCCAGACGGCTTGTTGCTGGAGTAGCACAGGGTCAGGATGAAAGACAAATGAATCAGTCTCAGCTGGTGGAGCGGTGTAAGTCGGTGTCTCAATTTGCTCCCTACAGACCGGACACACGAGCTGTAAAATAAAAGAGTGTTTAATATCATAAGAATAACTAAGAAAAGTGTCTGTAACTGAGGCACGGTTCATCATTATCCTGGGATAGAGGAATAGCATTGGTTAGAGAGCTCGGCTCAAGATCAAATAAGCCTGAGTTTAAGTACTAAGCACACCGAGGTTCTGCTGTGGGTATGAGCCCTTGGTGAAGTTTATAGCTACATCTACTACTCTATAAGCCCCAGGCTTAGGGGATCCGATGAATGAGATGACCAATTGCCCACGCAAAATAAATTAAATAGGAAAATATAAAAACTCCTTAAACTTTTCTCCTGATGACCTCTTCGCTGTTATGGTAAAGCTGCCATGGTAGATACTTGTTTTTTCATAAGTCATGGCTTAGCACGGAGCACCACGAACGGGTCAGCACCAATGCTCCATTTCATTATGAGGCTTGCATGCATTTGTTCACCTACGATTGAAGTGGGATGTTCATAAAACAGGAGCCCGTCATTACTGTGGTTCAAACCCGGGTTCTAGTGGTTGTGCGCTCAGCTGAGTTGTCCCGCTACCCCAGTGTCCTAGAATGGCTGGTATTCCAAGCATTCTCAATGTATGTTTGTGCTTTAAATTTGACGGAAACGATCAGCCAGGAGGATGAGATTGACTGAATTAACACATTCACCTGTACCTGGTATCAGAGACTTGGCTGCCATCGGCTGTCATCAACACATAACATGCATCCTACATAACGACCACCAACCTCGCCGTTTGCTGTTAGCTGTCACAGGGGTCACTAGCGGATAATCACCGCTGTGGAAGGAATCTATGCCAATGCATAGATACAATGCATAAGTACACCAAAAGTACATTCAACCTCCATAAACACACCGCTAAAACTACAGGAGACGGAGTTCCTGAGCTAGTAGCGGGCAGTGGCTCAACTGAACTTGGATATGTAACGGAATTTTCTACTGCAAGTATTGGCCACTTTAAACGATCAAATCAAAGGTACACTGCTCACCTCGTTGGGCTGAACTTTAAAGGCCACAGTGGCCATGTGGCACCCCTTTCTCGTTGCGTTATAAGACGAACTGTCGTAAGAACTAAGATAGTGGGATAGCTTGGCTCAACATGGACCATTCCTGAGATCATGCCGGCTCCCGCTAATGACATAAATGACATGTTCTGTCCTATATGTCACTGTTCCCACTGACAGTATGAGCCCCTCACCTAATTCTCACCTTCTACCTCCTCAAAATAAAGCTCAGGCTTGGAAGCCTACCTAAATAGGATCGCCTAGTGCTCCCTGTGTAGAACAACAATAAGATTAGTAAAAGATCTTTAGGCCTGACTGAGTGTACTGACCGGTTTCTCCTCAAACTTTGTTCCAGGAATAGTCTCTTGTTCCATTTGCTGCCAATGTAGACTGTATGCTGCCAGGCAGCTCATGTGAAAGTAATGATAGCATCGCGTTTTCACAAATGGCGCCTCTGCAGCGAATTCATCTCGACAGATGGCACAGATCCCGTGTGGTACATTTGTCTCTGTCAGAGCATCACGCACAAACTAAGAAATAAAAGCTTGCACTTACAATGATGATGCGCTTTTTTTGCCAAAGGCAAGTTTCTCATTAGCTGTCATTGTAATGATGGTGTATGATGGTACAGAGGTGGTTTCTCGCTGCCTTCCTCAAGTTCCTGGTTGGGGGTCAGTCAGTCTGTCATCTGTTTATACATCGCGGGGATATTCAGCTTCCCTCTCAAGAATAAGGAAGAGATGAATTGTTAACAACCCTGGATGATCTTGACCCTTAACCACTGGTTGGGACTTCCATAGGTTTTACCATGGTGATCTGAAGCCATGCTGGCAAGTTGAAGTGAGAGGTTTGGAAGAGGTCTGGACCAAACAAAAGCCCCGGTCGCATTATAGCATGCGAGTCTGTACTCCCTTTTGGGATTTAGTCATTTACCACTGAAGGGATAAATGCTTCCCTCACTGGTAGATGCTAACTGTTCTGCTATTTTTCAGTTCCAACTGGAACGAGTAACTATACCTCAAGCCTCTTCATAGATGGATTGGTGATTTTAACACAAATAGTATGATCACCCCGATGCGTATGGACAGATTTGTTCGGCTTATTCACAAATTCACTGCGCAAAATTGTGGTAAGCAAAACATGAGACGCCGTGGCACAATCATGAGTATTGCACAAATAGCAAATCATATGATAGCACGTTGAGCGCAATGTCATACATGTTGAGACACAATCACCCGCGGAATCATGGTGGTTACAAAACTGCAGCAGGGTACATCAACCCTCACGTGGACCTCCGGTGAGGAGTAAAGGAGGTGCGAATCACACTGCATGGATAAATTCACCGGTAATTAATTTCTTTTACAAATTATGTGCAAATACCCCGAGATACCCATTACCACTCTGCATAGGTACATAACAACCGTTGATGCTTCTGGACCCAAGTAATTTGCTTTTGAAAATTCATTGGAACTTTCTAGAACGAATGGATATTCATGCATCAAAAGTCATCATACCAAAGTGTTGCATAAAAACTGCGTCATTATGCCAAATATCTCAACACACAGTTCAATATTTTGATTGAAAACTAGATGCGAAATTAATAGTGTATTTAGCTGTATACGTGTCACAAATTCATTATAGCTAGGCTGCTTATCCACAATCACTCCGCTATCATTCCTGTGATGAACCCTGCTGACTATTACTCATGGCTTGTTTCAATTTATTTTTAGCGGAAGGTTGTATCAGAAGATTCTGGAGTATTATGCAATTTTGATGACACATCGGGATTTTTCCAGATGTTTTGCTGCCCAAGTAAATAAGGCCCGCTGTCTTTGAGACTTCAGTTATCAGTTTTTTTCAACCTTCACTGACTGTGTATTTACATACAACTCATACACAATACACAATACAGAATAGCAGGAGAGCTCGGTGGTAGAGCAGTGGGCAGTGGGTTCGAATCCCGTACAAGGAAGGCCCCGTTGGGAGTATAAGCTCCTCGCTTAAATCCTGGTTCTAATAAAAACTGACTGGCTCGAGGTGCTCCATGTATCTAACCTGGCATAACAGTGAAGACGTGATATAAGAAAAAGGTACACATGGGGAAATATTCCAGCTGAAAGCTTGAAGATTTATTTGAAACAGAACTGGGGCGCAAACTTCGGAGAGAACGATCGTAACATTCCGAGTGAACACAAATTATATACATGTACCTCAAACAGCTGTAGGAGTACTGGATTGCCTAATTCAGATTGTAGAAAGATGTCAATCTTCTGAGAAAGTCGGAGAATTTCAGAGTCTGCCAAGCCACGAGGATTTTTCAATATTACTTTGGGTGACGTGTCCGGATACTACAACATAAGTGCAACACTAATCGATACGGCTCTGTGGAGGTGTCGATCAGATTCAACCGCGGCATTCTCTAGACCGGCTGAAACACTGAGAAATTAAGGTTTTGGAAACAGGAATAAAATAGTAGGTAATAACGGAAGATCCTGATTTCAGCTTATTTTGGCCGGTTCTGTTGATAGCTTTTAGAATTCAGCTGAAATCGTAGACTGTAAAAGCGGTACTGGAAACATTTACAAAGATAAACTGCCGTTGTCGACTTAACTACGACAGGTCGGGACAGAAAATCGTTTAGTTTCACAGTACCATAACATATAGCTAGGCTTAGAGTAGATCATTATTAAATCTAAGTGATAGGAGCCTGTATGATACGATACAGACTACCTAGAACCACTTTCCTATGTTATATTCAACCTATTCTCCTTCACACAGAAATACCTAATCTCTCATCTCCGTAACCTCCTACACGTCATTCTTTTCTAGTGATTTTCTCACCTACGGACTAATTAACCGACAAGGCACACCATCACCGTGTTGTTGGTGGGAGTAAGATCGGGTCTTGCTTCATTGTTTTTACCAATCCTTTAATCTCAGAGCCTTTGCATGGTGTGTTGTTTTGAAAGGAGCTTACAGCAGGAAGTCTCGTAACCCATTTGGGACTCTGCATAGTCGAAAAAACACTCAATTACCATTATTATTATACACCATATGTGGGTGGTGGACTGAGGAAATCCAGCTGCCCTTTTCAATTATTCTTTTTAATGCGTCACATGGCCATGCCAACATGCCAACTTGGGGTTTTCGCGATCTATATTCAAATGAGACCGACGAGTATCCGGCTTATGTGTTCTCAAATTTATATGTAAATTTCTCTCCAATAAAAAACCTTCAGGCTTAAGCAATAGGCAAAAGCAAACAGCAACTTGAGTTTTTACATAAATGCACCTACGCTGCAAACCCAAAATAAATATCTAGCACGGAGGTGGATTATGCGTAACGCAAAGCATGAGGAAGATGGCTAAATTGCTATAATCGTCTGTAAAATGTTCCAACTCTTCACAGTTACTGACATTGACTGGGTGGTCAGCCGCGCACTGGGTGGCCAGCTTGACACTGGGTGGTCATACTGACCGTAGGTTGTCAAACCAATACAGGGTGGTTAAACTGATACTGGGTTGTCATATTGACAGTAGGTTGTCAGACTGACACTGGGTGGTCATGCTGATAATGAGTGGCCATACTGACACTGGGTGATGATATTGACAGTAGGTTGTCAGACTGACACTGGGTGATCATGCTGATACTGGGTGGCCATACTGACACTGGGTGATGATATTGACAGTAGGTTGTCAGACTGACACTGGGTGATCATGCTGATACTGGGTGGTCATACTGACACTGGGTGGTGATATTGACAGTGAATGGCATCACTGTGAGAGCGTCAGTTTGCTAGAGCTGCGAGAAGAACGCAACATTTTGCCTGAAACATCTAAGAGCCATAGCATCACAACTCACCGTGGCTGGCAGAGATATATCGAGACTGGCACAGACATATTGCTCATCTGCATTGCCTCCTGTTGCTGGATGAATGAACATCTTAACACAGGGTGAGCTCCCATCACTAAATGATGAAACGGCAAAAATTAATAGACAGAGCAAGATGACTTTTTTGCATCACTAAGCTGTCAACTTGTTTCCAGGATGGCCCACGGCATCCACCTTAAAGAAGGGGGCCCTTTATTTAACACCACGAGGGTGAAATACAAAGTGGCATCAGAAATGGAAATGGAACTAGATGCCACCGTAAGCTAAGCGCATTGTCTACTAAGCCAATGTTACACCTCATCATGGATAAATCCCAGTCACAACTAACAGCAACTGTTACAGGGGAGCTGATCCCTGATCAAAGCAGGATTAGCCACATTGTTTTTGGTTTCTTCCTGATACTATTCACTAACATTTTGTTATGACCTAGGTCAGCATTGGGGTCTTTTTTCTTTTGTATTCTGACCGGTGACATGAGTTTGCGGAAATTAGCGTGTCTGAGTTTATTTCAGCAATTTTCAGGGTGCGTTATTAGGCTTTCTGCTCACACCCGCATGCCTCATGGGACTCCTTATTAAACACCAGAATCCGAAATTTGCGAAACCAACAAGATTGTCACATAACACAAGGCTTTTGCTTGAGCTGGGAATCGAACCACAGACCCCGAACCCAATGCCAAGTACGCTCTTCACTAGTCCATCGCTTTACCCTATGCAATGGGGTGGCAACAGTGGATGCAATCTCACCTTCCAGAGTGAGAAAAGCTGACTTCGTCATCAAGATAAACACTTTGCAGCAGTGAGAACTCTTCAGTGAGTCTAAAACATTTGTCATGTTAAATGTATAATATCAGCCGGGTGTTTTTTGGGGGAAATAAAGCATATCACAAGTTTTAAAGAGTCGGGCTTATGATGCAACCACTTCTTGGCCACAGAGTATACAGCTCAATGCAACGACGCCTACCTTCCATTTAGGTTCAACAGTGGCATTAAGTTTTAAACCAAGTGCGGCTCAGTTTTGGCTGAAATTTGTAAGCGTCTGTGCACACGATCACTGAGTCAGTGAGTGGAAACACCGATTACCTCGATAATTAAATTAATCAACAATGACAATGACTGGCAGCCATGAGCCAGAATTGACCCAGCCACATGATTTACGCAGTGAGTGGTGCCTCGTTTACTTTGAGTGTGAATGTGACACTATTTAGGAGTAGGAGTAACTCACTGTAAGTGTAAGTCACTAAGTGTAACACTAACTGTAAGTGTAAGACTTCACCAACAACTAACTTGTAAGTGTAACTAATAAACTTAAGTCCTAAGCTAGACTAGAGTAAACTCAAGTCTAGACAGTAGATTAAACCAGACTAGTTAATGGTCGGCTAGAATAGATTAAAAACAGTAGACTAGTCTCCACTCTAGTCAATGAGTGATTCGCGGACTGACGGACTACTGAGACGGGCTGTGACAGGTGACTAATGGGGGACTGACTGAGTCAGACCGACCGGCCACAGCCCATTCGCTGCAAAGTTTTGTGTAGCTTGTTTATCAATTCAATCATTCCTCCATGAGTCCATCACTGAATAGTGCACTCAAGTGCCTTGTCAACTAGCTAAAGCTGAAGGATATACAGGGCTACACTAACAATACAGGCTAAATCAGGCTGTGTTACTGGCCTCTCCTCGTAGTCGTCTGGCGACGATTCGTCATCCATGGGGGCTTCCATTTTGGCTTTTGGGTTTCCGACCTCACTATACCAAAGAGTGTCAAAAATCAAAATAGACAACTCTCGGAAGGGCAGAGCCCTAGAGGCTGTCGAGTACGTCACACATATACCGAGCAAGAGGCAGAGCACAGAGACCCAGAGTCCAGAGAGGTACAGGCCGTACAGCCAATTGGTTGTTTATCCTAACTCCTTAACGCTAAGCTTCTGGAACTCAGCATATTGCCTTTATATTCAACCGGAAGTAGCGGTAGCAACTTGATCAATGTTCCAGACCGTCTATACACAATTACACATACGCGTTAGATTGAACAGCGATTACCTGCCTCTCCAGTCAACTGATGAGGATCAAAACGGTCACTTTGATGTCACAAGAGATGATTGGCAGCAATTTTGACACATACCACTCCATCAACCCCTGAGGACAGTTGTAGATTGTTCTTCAGATTTATTCCTTACCAAACCACATTTAGCGCAGAGTCCTGAACCATAAAGCCAAAATGGTCACCATGACATTTATTTGAGAATGCAAACAATCCAGTTTTTTATGGCGTCTTCATTGTTATGGTGAGCTGCCGGGTTGTATACTTATTTTTTTTACCAGTTGCGAGGTAGCATGGAGTACCATAAACGGGTCAGTCTCAGTGCTCCAACTCATAGTGAAGCCTGATTTCATTCTGAGCTAGGATTAAAGTGAGACGCTCATACTGTACTCACAATGGGGCGTCATGACCGAGATTCGAATACAGATGCTCAGGGTTGCGAACCCAGTGCTTTTCCCCTACCACTACCAGTTATACCGCCATCATCATGAATGCTCGATTCCCAACCGATCGATTTGGTTAATCAGGTAGGCAGAAAGTGTGTGTAGGACAATAAATTATGAATCCAAATGGTAATTATGTAGATCTATGCTCAAGTTCCCTGATATGGTACGTACTACTATATACACAGGGTGAAGTAGTGACTTACTGGATAGCATGCTGAATCTTGAACCAGGGTTCTTGGTTCTATCTCCAGTTCATTCAAAAAATTTTGTCTCTCGCAACACCCTTCCATTCCAGATCGCGACGTTGAACAAAGGTGGTTCACCCACAGAGTTTCCTTCTCTATGGAACACGTGGGTACAGATAGAAAGTCTCCTAATGAAACACCCTGGAGAACGCTGAGTCAAGTAGACTCAGTAGGCCATTTTCTGTACCACTCCTGACAGCTGTTCTGTCTTGGGAGACATGAAGTTATACTTGCACAACCAAATTAGCGAGTGTTTTTCAGGGCAAAGCCATAGAGGTTGGTCCACTGATACCCACCCGTCTGCAACATAATGGCTTCAACAACGTCAATAACAACAAGCACCTGCCATTGTGGCAACATGTTTACTTCTCAATCTGTTTTCAAATTGATTAGGACTAGTCAATAGGTCCGCCATCGGTATTAAGCTGACCACTAATTAGCCCTTCTAAATCTCCCCAAGTGTCTTTGGCTTTATCCAATATTTCACAGACTCTGAAATGCTCAAATGTCATAGCATCATACACTCATATGAAGATAATACTCTTGACATATATCTGACTGAGAATCCATAAGGTCGACAGGAAGTGAAAACGATTTAGTTTCGTGACTTGGGAAAAAGCAGGTGCTGACTCAACCTTATTTTTCTGTATCAACATGATGTCATCAGAAGGACCTTACATTGTTTTTCAAAAAAAACATACAGTGGAGTTTACATGAGCAGTGACGTTAGCATCACCGCTGAAAATGGGCATCATCTTCAGGTGCACCAGTAGTGTGGAGTGTATTGTTTTCAGAGGTGAGTGAGCCCATTTTCTGTGGTGACGCTCATGTCACCATTCTCGTGAACATCCCAGCGCTGACTCGGAACTAACACTAACCACCTATGCGTCACCGCTGTTGTGTCAACTCGCTACAATGCTTTACTTCATGACAACAGCGATGCCAACATCACCTGTCCTAAGGAATCAGGATTTTAGTGAACGATGGCCGCATGATAGACATGTAGATGGAAGTGTATTCTATGAGCTGGGAGTGAATTGGATATAGAAGACTGCCGAGTTTTATAGCAATTCCAAGTTTATTATCAAAGTCCACTGATTTGGAATGGTCACCTATTACATACATTTATATAATGTAAGATGTAAGACTAATACAGCATAGAAAAATAATATATCTTCTGAGAGTATTGGAATGGATTAGAACAGGAAACCTTATATACCAGATTGCGAGTCCTGGTAGGTCCAACGTCTAGGATTTGTGCTTACTTCTTCCAAGACAGATTGGGAAGAAAGCTCGTCTGTAGGTTAAAATTACAAAATTCTGACTAGTTGGAACTCTTGGCACAACGCATGTACGTTTCGAACTAAAACAAGGTACAGACTGTGAAAGAGTTATTCCGAAGGCGAGACCTTTCAAGACTTTTAGCGTACATCGACAGTGAACCGTTCTAGCTCATAGTTTGGTGACGAGATAGTGGGACTCATGAAAAACATCTCCGAATCGGTACTCGTTGTCTTGATACACTTGCACTCATTCTCACATTTACACTTTTCCTTGAGGAGAGTTTGTTCGAAATCCAGTAGCTGACCCATGAAATTGAAGTTGGGAGAAATATCAGGCTTGGATCTTTTCACATGGTCGTATGCGTCGTTTAGACTGAGAGACATGTGCTTCATAAGATACGCTACAGTGATAGTGCAGGACCGACTTATTCCGGCAAGACAGTGGACTAGAACTCCTTGTCCGCTTGCTCTGCCTTCGTCTACAAAAGCAAAAATGGAACATAATAGTTACAGTTATAGCCATGAACCAAACAACCAGTAGCTGGGTGAACGATACGACACGCCCATTGGACAATTACAACAGAAAATCTCGACTCCTAAAGGTCCTAGGGGAAGGGCAGGGACGATTAAAAAATGGGAAGGGCCGTAACAAATTTGAAGAGTGGGAGTCCTAACTCGACATAGTATCATTGTATTGTACATGTATTCCGGTGTCAGAGTTTTCTACTACAGAGTTGAAACGCCACGAAGTCAAGCCAGAAATACCATCATTGCTGTGCTATTGCAT